>ERZ773359.38-NODE-38-length-137921-cov-12.381704_pt1 | contig 137921 bp, 138 predicted proteins | sample MGYA00374955_ERZ773359 | MGnify/ENA primary metagenome ERZ773359 (study PRJEB29098, sample SAMN04486028) | biogas fermenter metagenome | study: EMG produced TPA metagenomics assembly of the Biogas fermentation microbial communities from Germany - Plant 4 DNA1... | reverse complement strand
AACCATGTTCAGTCTAACACACCCATTCAGTTATGTCAAACAATTTTCGAACTAAAGCTAAGATCATTTTTGCCGATATAAAAGTATGGATAACCCACGGAAAGTCTGAGGTGATTATATGCGCATATCTGGCCTCGCTTCAGGGATAGATACAGAAGGTATCATTCAAGATCTGATGCGTGCGGAACGCATTCCGGTCGACCGTGTTTATAAGCAGAAGGTAAAGACAGAATGGAAGCGTGACGCGTATCGAGAAGTAAACAACAAACTGTTCCAGCTGCGCAACAAGATTTTTGACTTGCGCCTGCAGTCGAGTTTTTCGACACGCAAGGTAACGTCGTCACATCCGAGCTTGATCTCAGCCACAGCAACTGGGACGGCCATTGATGGCGAGTATGAGATTGCAGTGAAATCACTTGCTAAGTCGGCGCGGCTTGTAACCGACGAAGTTCATAGGACGTACGACCAGTTGAGCGATATCTTTGGTGATAACGATGAGATCACAGTGGTCTTTAAGGGTGCGGAAGGCGACGATGTAGAACTAACCTTCAAGAAGACTGATAATATGCAAGATATCGTGAAGACCATTAATGATGATAAACGGCTTGGGTTCAGTGCCATCTATGACGAGGTCACCGGCCGTTTGGTGTTCACGACTAAAGGCACAGGGCAAAATGCTGAAATAGCCGTACTCGATAACGAGGGTTCGCCACAGGGATTAGACTTCTTTATGAAGTTGGCCGGGTTTGTTAATGAAGATGGGAACCCATTGGGCGAAACTAGTGGTAAGTATGAGGTTGAGTCTGGTTATGCCGTTTTTGCCCGGGGGACAAATGCCCGACTGCTGATCAACGGCCTAGAGACCGAGAGGGAGTCTAACACCTTCACCTTAAACGGTATTAGTATTACGCTGCTTGAAGAGCCAGAGAAGGGTGAAGATGGCGAGCCGATTAAGCTTCAGACTGTTCGTATCGGCGTTGAACGTGATGTTGATGCGGTCTTCAATCGTGTAAAGGAGTTTGTCGATCTTTATAACGAGATTATTACCGAATTGAACCTGAAGCTGCGGGAACCGATCAACCGTTCCTACGAGCCTCTGACTGATGAAGAGAAAGAGGCGATGAATGAAAAGGAGATCGAAAAATGGGAAGAGGCCGCCAAGAGTGGGCTTCTCCGTTCGGATCCTATCATCTCTAGTATCCTATCTGAGATGCGAATGGTGCTTTCTGAAGCTGATCTGCGGTCCATCGGGATTACAACGGGTAACTGGCAGGAATATGGGCGCCTACACTTGGATGAAGCTAAGTTCAAGGAAGCTTTTGCCGAGGATCCCGAGAAAGTAATGGAGATCTTCACCAAGGTTGAGGGTAGTGACAATGTGGGGCTGGCAGGCCGGTTGACTAAGGTGCTCGATGGTGGCTATGACCGTTTGGTTCGCACCGCTGGCAGATCAAGCTCGGCCTACGATACGAGTTTCTTGAGCCAACAGATTCGCGACTATGACAAACGCCTGGAGTTCATGGAAGAACGCCTCGCTAGGGTAGAAAACCGCTATTGGAACCAGTTTATAGCGATGGAACGGGCACTGAGTGAGCTCTACGCTCAAAGCGACTGGCTCTATCAACAGCTTGCAGCGCTTCAGGGATGATTAGGGGGTAGTGCATGTCCGAGGCATTAGTCAGTCTGTACCAGAATAAGCTCCGCCTGTTCAAGAATCTTGAAATCTTGAGTCGTCAGTTTGCTGCGATCTCGATTACGCCTCAGTCTGAAAATGACGGAGGCCTGAGCCGCCTACAGGCGCTGCTCGATGAACGCGCCAACTTGATGGACGAGATCGATGCTCTTGATGAGCAGATTGCCCGGCATGCAGATGGAGAGCAATCTGAGCCCGAAGAAGTTCAGGAGATAAAGAAGGAGCTGCTCGCTCTTGTCGAGCAGATTCAGAAGATGAGTGCCCGGCTCGAAAAGGAGCTGGAGCGCGAGACTGGTATGCTGCGAGAAGCTGCTCACAAGGAACAGGCAGCTCAGCGCTCTGCGAGGGCATACGAGCCAAAGGTTGATCCAGGTGAAGGAGTATTTTTCGATAAACGCCGCTGAGATAAGCCAGGGGAAAGCCCCTGGCTTTCTTGTCTGAAGGTATGGGAGGAACCATGTTATAGACAGCGAAATAAGAAATAGAAATTATTAGAAAGTGGGGGTTTTAGATGGCGTACTTGTTAGGTTTAGATATAGGCACTTCGGGCGTTAAGGCATTATTGATGACCGAGGCCGGCGAAGTAGCTGGCAGCGTTACTGAGGAGTACCCGCTCTATTCTCCCAGGCCGGGCTGGACCGAGCAAGAACCAGAAGATATGTGGCAGGCTTCGGTGAGGGCGGTTCAAGGAGTATTGGCTAAGTGCGGAGTATCAGGAAGCGATGTCAAAGGTGTGGGCCTTTCTGGCCAGATGCACTCATCTGTGTTTCTAGACAAAGATTATCAAGTTATTAGGCGAGCGGTTTTGTGGAATGATACCCGCACGAGCGGACAATGTCAGGCAATTCGCGATACTCTTGATCCCGAGATGTTGTTCTCCGAGGTCTGTAACCCGGTCTTAGAAGGCTTTACCCTCCCAAAAGTGATTTGGCTGCGGGACAATGAACCTGAGAGTTACGAAAAACTGCGTTGGCTCGTTCTTCCCAAGGACTATGTGCGGTTCCGCCTTACCGGTAATCTTGCCATGGAGGTCTCCGATGCTGCAGGGATGCTTATGATGAACATTCGTGAGCAGAAGTGGTCCCTGCCAGTGCTAGAAGGGTTGGGTATTTCTAGCGAGATCCTGCCTGGGATCATCCAATCGTCTGAGGTAGCGGGAACCATCACAGCTGAGGTTGCTGAGTTAACAGGTTTGGCCGAAGGCACACCGGTGGTCGGCGGCGGAGCTGACAATGCCTGTGGTGCAGTTGGCTCAGGAGTTGTTAAGCCGGGCCGTGGTATGATCAGCTTAGGTACAAGCGGCGTTGTGTTAGCACATCTGACCGAACCCCGTTTGGTGAGAGCTGGTACGGTTCATATGTTCAACAGTTCTGTACCAGATGAGTTTTACATGATGGGTGTTGTCTTGGCAGCCGGTCTATCCCTTAGTTGGTTTAGAGAAAACATGTCTGATCCTTCCGAGTCGTATGATGAGATAACCAAACGCGCCGCTGCGTCGCCTGCGGGCAGCCGTGGGCTTCTGTTCCTACCCTACCTTCAAGGGGAACGCACACCTCACGGCGATGGTAATGCACGCGGCAGTTTTGTGGGCCTGAGTGCAGCACATAATCGTGGTGATCTGACTAGGGCAGTGTTGGAAGGCGTTGCTTTTGCAATGCGGGATTCAGTAGAACTCCTTCGTAGTGCAGGTTGGAACGGAACAGCACTCCGCGGAATCGGTGGCGGGCTGAAATCGCCGCTGTGGAAAGAAATCATGGCCAGCGTGACCGGCTTAGCTGTACAGAGTCTCAACATTGATGAAGGACCAGCCTTTGGAGCAGCGATTTTGGCCGGAGTGGGTGCCGGAATCTTTGCCAACGTCCCTGATGCTTCTGATGCGGTTGTGAAAGTTACTGACACCGTGGAACCAAACGAGGAATGGCAGAAAGTCTACGAAGAGCTTTACCAGATTTACCGTGGGTTGTATCCTGCTCTGCGGAACAGCTTCCATAGTCTGGTGGCTCTCCAATAGTGGAGGATAACTTGTGGAACAGTTCTTCGGATATGCTCGCGAACTCTTGGAGCAGGGTAGGGCTGTTGAGGTAGAGCCCTATGGAGAAGACAGCCTATATGATCTTCTCAATCAATTTCAGGATGATGTACCGTTTTATCTCGAACTGGCTTGTAAGGCCTCAGGGCCAGTGTTGGAGGTAGGATGCGGCTCAGGCCGTGTCCTCCAGCATCTGGCCAAGGCTGGCATCCATGTTGTCGGACTGGACGCATCTCCGTATATGCTTCAAGAGGCGGCAAAGCGCGTGCGCGGGTTGACTAATGTCCAGCTTGTCGAGGGGGACATGCGTACCTTCTCGCTTCCGCAAAAGTTCGATTTAATCATCATGCCGTACTGCACCTTAATCTACACTAAGAATGATGAAGAACGGCGGGCAGTGTTTGAGCGGTGTTTTTCTCACCTAAAGCCTGGTGGCGTACTTGCATTTGATTTTGTGGCCGGTGAAGTGGAGCTCGGTGAAGGCCTGCCGTATTTGGCGCTGCAGGGGACACATCCGTTTACTGGTGAGATCCTGATTCACACTGTGCAGGAAAAGGGATTAGCACCCGATCTCAGGCTCTTGAATCAGGTGAGTTTTCGTATTCCAGAAGATGCTCCAGCAATAATTACAGTGCATGCCAGTCTGGAGGCGGTGTGCCGAAGTGATCTGATTGTGGAGCTCCTGCAGGAAATCGGTTTTTCTGTGCGGGGCATATACTCTGACCATACCTTGACACCGTACGACGGTGGCGATTCGTGCCTGGTTGTGGCGGAGCGGTAAACCAGGAGGATTATGTTATGGATACTAAAGGGCTTAGAGTGGAAAATCGATGGAGGACAGTCGTCGAGGTTTTCTTGGACCAGGTGCTCTTGAAAGAGCCTTCATTCTGCCGCTGTGATAAATGCCGCATAGACGTAATCGCTATTGCTCTCAACAGTTTGATACCGGACTACAGGCCAGCAGGCGAGCCTTTTCAACCCGAAGAAGGCGACTATGTGATGGTTGATGAAGCAGTCCGGAAAGCTGTGACAATAGTGAAAGAAGCACCGCGTCACGATAGCGGTGCCTCCCAGTCAATTCTGGTAAACTCCAACGAAGACTTGGCTCGGACAGTATTAGCGGACGCTGTTAAGCATCATCCAAGTCAGGTGTGGGACGAGGCTCGGCTTAGCTGGGCTTTGGCCTACATTTTGAACGAGATGGGGCCTAAGTATACGACCACATCCAAAGGTGATGCCTATGCTCGAGTCGATGAGGTTTTGCCTGGTCACTTAGCAGAAGTTTACGCGATCGTCTTCAACGCTCTAAAAAGAGTGGAGAAGGAGAGCTCAGTAGGATAGCTTGCGCTGGATAGCACTGACAACCTCATCGGAGGTTAGCTTGGCAACGGACGACCAGAACCTGGTGGTGGGTTCAGGGCTGAGAAAATCACTTAACAACTTGTCTCCATGTTTGTCCCAAATGGTGATCTTAAGCTGATCCCCTTTGCTGCGGATACGCACAAACCAGTCGGCAGCCCTAAACATGGTTCCCATAGCGCAGTCTCCTTTCTTTTCGATACATAGTTCCCTTCGAGGAAAGCATTTCCTGCGGCCCGGATTTAAACCAAGGTTAATTTATGTAGGACAGATTGTGACAGGGCGCTGCAGCGGACAGCCAACTGAAATAGTGTCATTATAAGGGTGCTAAAGAGCTGTAATGTCTATCCATCGGTTAAGAAGTGATCTAAGCGCAGCATCATCTAGAGAGGAGAAGAATGGAATGAGTAAACTGCCTATTGCGCTGCAGCTTTATTCTTTAAGGGAAGCAGCGGCAGATAATTTCATCGGTGTTCTGGAAACTACCGCAGAGCTTGGTTACGACGGTGTGGAGTTTGCTGGATACGGTGGTTTGACCGGGCCTGCCCTACGCGATACTCTTCAACAGTTAGCGCTCACCCCTGTGAGCAGCCACGTGGGTTTTGACCGGCTGGTGAACGATTTTGATGAAATAGTTTCTTATAACCAAACCATTGGAAACAAGACGCTTGTTTGTCCAGCCGCTCCCCGGCAGTATGTCGAATCTGTGGAAGGTTGGCGTATATTTGCCCGTGAAATGACCGAGCTTGGGAAACGGTTGGCAGATCATGGGATACGTCTCGGTTACCACAATCACAGCTTTGAGTTCAATAAGTTTGATGGGTGCTATGCTCTTGACATCTTTTTCGCAGAAAGTGACCCCAATTATGTTTTTGCTCAAATTGACTTAGGTTGGGTTCTGCACGCTGGTGTAGATCCAGTCAAGTATCTTAAGCAGTTTAAGGGCCGCTGCCCATTGGTTCATGTAAAGGACTTCGATGAGAATAAGAAACAAGTGGATGTAGGCTGCGGATGCCTTGATCTGCATGCGGTAGTAGAGGCGGCTCAAGCTGTGGGAGTAGAGTGTTTAATCATTGAAACTGAGGAATATGCAGAATCTCCCATTGCCAGTGTCCGCCAGGGATTGGTCAATCTGCGGAAGGCCCTCGAATAGCACATCATTTGGAGAAAAAGCCGGTAATCCCGGCTTTTTTTCGTTGGTTTTTGGGCATACTACATAGAGCGAAATCCCAAGTTCTAGGACAGATGCCATGCGACCACTCATCAATCGTCTATTCGGAAAAAGGAAGTCCTCCGAGGCCCAAGAACTGTTCTTCTCTCCTTCCATAAAAGAGATTCGGAAACAGCTGGAACAGGGTATATTCGCCCAGGATGACAGCATTGTTTACCGAACGTTCTTTACCGCGGAACCGCATGGGCGGGAGTGCTTGATTGTCTACCCGGAAGCCATGACTTCCAACGACTTTGTGAGCGAGTTCGTTGTCAAACCACTCAGTGAGGAAGTCCTTGAACCGGGGCTGAGGGGCTCAGCGCTCGCTGCCCATCTTATGGAACATGTGCTTCCCATCAGTGCTGTTAAGGAAGTCAGCAGGCTTAGAGATGCTGTTGATGATATTTTGACAGGCGATGCAGCTCTCTTCGTCGATGGATGTGCTTCTGCGTTCATTCTCCCTTCTAAGAGCGTCACGATCCGTCTGCCCACAGAACCCTCAGCCGAATCGGTGGTACGGGGCCCTCGTGAAGCTTTTTGCGAATCGCTGGCTGTGAACATCACACTTGTAAGGCGCCGCATTCGCACCCCGATGCTGAAGTTCAGCTACATGCAGTTGGGGCGGCAGACCCAAACAAAGGTTGCTATTGCTCACATTGAAGGGATCGCAGCTCCTGCCATCGTGGAGGAAGTACACCAGCGCCTTTCGGAAATTGAGATTGATGGAATTATAGATTCGGGGTATATTGAGGAGCTCATTCAAGATGCGCCGTTGTCGCCCTTCAAAACGATCGGACACACTGAAAGGCCAGATATTGTCGCCGCGCGTCTCTTGGAGGGCCGGGTAGCAATCTTGGTCGATGGTACTCCTGTTGCTCTGACCATGCCGTTCCTATTTGTTGAGTCACTGCAGGCGAACGAAGACTACTTCAAGCACTTTGCTATCGCATCAGTTGACCGCTTGATTCGCTATATCTGCCTATTCTTGAGCACAAGTACACCCGCTATTTACCTGGCTCTAGTGGCTTATCATCCGATCTTGATCCCCACTCAACTGGCGCTAAGCATATCCGCTTCTCGTCAGGGAGTACCGTTTCCAGCTGTGATCGAGGTTTTTATGATGGGGCTGATATTCGAGATAATGCGGGAGGGCGGGGTACGCCTGCCTGGCCCAATCGGTCAAGCCTTGAGCATTGTCGGTGCCATCGTTTTGGGAGATGCTGCTGTTCAGGCGCAGATTGTAAGCGCCCCTATGATAATCGTGGTCGCCATTACGGCCATTTCTGGTTTCGCTGTGCCCAAAATATACGGCGTGATGGTTCTTCTGCGAGCATTCTTCTCCCTTTGTGCAGGTCTGCTCGGGCTGTACGGCTATTTTGTCGGGGTAATCGCGGTAACTATCCATCTGATGAGTCTACGTTCTTTTGGCGTACCGTACATGGTCAATTATACAGACTTTGATCCCCAAAATATTAAGGATACAGCAATGCGTGTCCCCTGGTGGCACATGCGGCTGCGGCCGCGGCTCCTTGCCGCACGGAATCCACAGCGGTTAAGAGAGGACGGGGAGAGATGAGGCGTCCTGCAGCTCGGTTACTTCTGCTGTTGTTCTGTCTGCTTCTGAGCGGCTGTTGGGATTACATTGAGGTTGAAACGCTGACCTTTGTGATTGGTGCCGGTGTCGATATAACTCCTGAGAATCACTTCAAATTATCTGTCGAAACATTCGAGGTAAGGGGTGGCGATCAGACAAACATTACGCCTTATGTGGCCTCGGCTACCGGAATCACCATATTCAACGCACTGCGCAACCTGACCAACACTACTGGCAAGCAGATGTTTTTTGGCCACAGCCAGGCGATTGTGTTCTCAGAGGAATTTGCCAGGAAGGGGGTTGGCGAGGTAGTAGGCTTCATGCAGCGCGATGCAGGGGTCCGTACCAATATGTGGCTGCTAGTGGCAAAAGACGCCTCGGCTGAGGAAGTGTTCAAAGCTGATTATCCGCTTTCTCCCAGCGTAGGCCTATACTTAAATCGCGTCATGGATGTCCAAGAGCGCAATCCGACCTTCATTCCGATGCAGATTTGGGAATTCAGCCGAGCCTTAAATGAAGAGGGTATGGCTGCGATACTCCCTACCATCACTCTGATCGAACAGGATGATAAGAAGATCCCGATGGTTGAGGGCACTGCTGTCTTTGACTCAGACCGCATGATAGGTTGGTTGGATGTGCAGGATACTAGGATTTTGGGTTATCTCTTAACTCGGAGGATAACTGGACTGCTGGTAACTGAGCCTGAATTTCGGGGAGAGACTAAACCAGTAGTGGCCGAAGTTCGGGCATCACAGGTCAAAATCAACCCGAAGTGGGAGAATGATCAACTGAGCATGGAGATTGTTGTTCGTCTCTTCTTAGATCTGCACGAGCTTGGCTTTGAGGTGTTTGACTATAGCCAGACCGATCTGAAACGTTTCCTAGAGGAAGCTTTTGCCCGGCAGATGAAAAGCGATATTGAGCATCTGCTCAATACGGTGCAGAAGGATCTTAAGCTGGACATCATAGGATTTGGCAGCATGACAAAGAAGAAGGTGCCGCAGGCGTGGCGCAAGCTCGGTGGGAAAAAATGGAAGAGTGAGTTTCCGCAGATCCCCGTGATGGTACATGTATCTGCCCTGATTACAGAAACTGGCATTCTTGCCAAACCCATAACAGCGAGGTATTAGAATGCTTGCAGCAGTTGGAACGATGCTGGTTTTCATTGTGGTGGGAGTTATCGAACCCTTCTTGTGGGAAAAAAGGCGCACGGCTACGGTAATTGCATATGGGGTTGCGATGTTCATTACTGCCGTTCTCACTGCCTTGTATACCATGGGAATTGAGCCGCCCAAGATGATTCTTACGAATTTTGTAAGGGATCTATTTCAGAAGCTAAAGCCAGGAGGATAGAGGATGAAGGAAGTTATCGCTGTACGGGCAGGGATCGCCACCGTCGTACTGATGCTGATGGGTGGCTCGGTTATTCATGGGATCGGCAGCCAAGCTGGTTCTGATGCTTGGCTTGCCATCATCTTTGCTGCCTTGTTCAGCCTGCCCTTCATCTTGATATATGCCAGGCTTGGGGATTTTGATCCCGAACAAGATATCTTCCATACCCTCGAGAAAGCTCTAGGTAAGCCTCTGACAGTAGTTGTCGCGATAATCTACGGCTATTACGCCCTGCTCCTTATGTATTACAGTCTGGACAGTCTCGGGAATTTCGTGACGGTGGCAGGCTTGGTGGAAACTCCTAAAGTGGTACCACGCCTAGCGCTCACACTGATCGGTTTAATGGCAGCCAAAGCAGGTATAGAGGTGTTAACGCGCTGGTGCAGCCTTTTCCTGCGCATCATTATGCTCACCTCGTTCCTGGCTTTGGTACTGGTCTTGAAAGAGGTTGACTTCTCCAATTTGCAGCCTGTTCTTTTCGACGGTATTGGGCCGGTATTACAGGCAACCCTCACTACTATGAAATTTCCCTTTCTAGAAACGGTGCTCTTTACGTTTGCTGGGGCAGGGTTCCGCATCAAGAACGGGAGCCGTTACGTGCTGGTCAGAGGCCACTTCGCGGCTGCAGCGCTGATATTGTTTATCATTACTCTGACCGTAGCGGTTGTCGGGCCAGAAATCTACCGCATCCAGTATTACCCCGTCTATGGTGCTGTTTCTCGGATTGATGTAGGAGGATTCTTTACCCGCTTGGAAATCACGGTGACCTTCATCTTCCTAATTACCGCTTTTGTCAAGGTGAGTGTCTGTCAAATTGTGGCTGCTAAGTGTTTCAGCTATCTCGTTGGGGAAACAGACTATCGCCGTTTGGTCACGCCTCTGGCCCTATCTGGTATCGTGGGCAGCTTCTATCTGGCTGAAGGTACATTAGAGATGGAGAAGCGTAACCTAAGCTTGTGGCCGCCACTTGAACTTGCAGTCCAGGTGATTCTGCCTGTGATTATCTGGATTATCGCCGAGATCCGCCTCAACAAACAGAATGATACAGGTCAGAAAGCTAACTAATGCCGCCATCGTACGCCTGCCAGACGGCGTTATAGAAACGTGGCCTAAGGTGTAGGATCGCTTGGTTGGTGCGCACTGGATGGCCGCGATTTGTAAGCAAAATGGCATAAAGCCCCCGTTCAAAGTCGATCCACAGAGATGTGCCTGTAAACCCTGTGTGACCGATGGCCCGTCTAGACACATGCTTCCCGGCAGAACAGCGCCGTGGGCTGGGCAAGACCCATCCTATTGAGCGCGGTTCCTCGTTGCTGCCAGAGAAGTTCTTCTGCAGCAATGACAGGCTCTCCTCAGATAAGAAAGTCTCGCCGTGTGTTTGCCCGCCGCTCAGAATCATCCGACAGAATACGCCTAAATCGGCAGCAGTAGAGAAGAGGCCGGCGTTGCCGCTGATCCCTCCTAACGCACGCGCGTTCTCATCATGGACGACACCTTGAAGGAACCTTCTTTCCACCGGATCCCATTCGGTAAAGGCGGTCCGTTCACTCTGAGCAGCGCTCAACCTGTAGGTGGTGTCGTCAAGGCCAAGTGGTTGCCCGATGTACTGCTGGAACAGCTGGTCTAGCGGCTCGCCTGTAATCCGTTCTATGAGACACCCTAACACTATAAAGCCGATGCAAGAATATACAACGCGGCTTCCGGGTTCGTACTCGAGAGGTACGGCGAGTGCGGTCTTTAAGGCTCCCTCGCTATGCACAAACTTGGGATCAGCATATAATGGAGCATGGGACGGAAAGCCCGCCGTGTGGCTCAAAAGGTGTGTAATGGTAATCCGATGCTTGTCAGGCGGAGCTTCGGGAAAGAGACTGCCGATGGTAGAATCCAGTGAGAGAACTCCTTTTTCGCGCAGCATAAGAGTGAGGGTTGTAGTACTAACAACCTTTGTAAGCGAAGCAATATCAAAAATGGTGTCAGGCTGAGTTTCTGGAGCTTCCGGAAAGAAGCTGAGGCGGCCGTAGGCGTAGGGCCCCCAGATGCGGTCCTTGGTTCCTATACAAACCACTGCTGCAGAAGCGTGCCGGTTTGTGATAAATTCATTTACGTACATTAAAGCTTCGGTAAACACTTAGCTCACCTCTCCTGGAGTGTATTCTGGCTGGGGCTGGCATTTCCTCTTAATGCAGGAAATGATCGCCTTCCGGCGAACACTACGGAGGGAGGTTGAGGCACTTGATTAAAGGACTAGTGTTCGACTTTGATGGTCTTATTCTAGACACAGAGACAGTTACGTATCAATCGCTGCAGTGGCTTTATAGTCAATATGGACAGAGCCTTTCGCTAGAGATATGGGGAGAATGCATCGGCACAGACCATGATTTCGATCCTGTAGTATACCTAAAAGAAATAGCGGAGCTTGAGACCTCCGAAGAAGAGCTGCGTAGGGCATATCTGGAGCGCTTTCATGAACTCATCGCCCAAGAAGGGCCTTTACCAGGTGTTGTGGATTATCTGAAGGGCGCTAAGGCGATGGGATTAGGTCTGGCTGTAGCGTCGAGTTCACCTTCTGACTGGGTGCACGGTTTTTTGAAGGAAAAGGGTTTGCTTGAATGGTTCGATGCGATCTGCACAGCCGACGATGTTGAGATAGTAAAACCCGACCCTGCCCTCTACCGGTTAGCTGTGCAGAGGTTAGGGATTGCCCCTCATGAAGCTGTTGCCTTTGAAGACTCGCCAAACGGCGCATTAGCTGCGGTTAGAGCCGGGCTTTACTGCGTAGTTATTCCGAACTCCGTAACGCAGAACCTTGCTTTTGGCGAATACGATCTCAAGTTAACGGCCATGAGTGACCTACCCCTTGAGCAGCTGATCGAAACTGTTGTCAAGGAGCGACACAGGGAGATTTCTTAGGGAGGTAGGGACGTTGAGAATAAATAGACGTGCCTTATTGGCCGCACTGCTCATCACCTGCTTGGTGGCGCCTCATGGTGCAGCAGCCTCGCATGCGATTAGGCTCGGCCAGGAGAGAATTGGTTTTGCGGCAGCTCAGGCTGGCCTCGCGCTCGGGCTCCTGTTGATACCTCAGGATCAGGCCCTGTATGATGGTATTCGGGAACCCCTTGGAGGAGGGGGTATTCTGTGGAAGGGAATCAGCTTGGCAGGTGAGCCAGCTGTCGCTCTGGCAGCGGCAGGAGTACTCGCCTTAAACGGTTCGGAGTTTGGCCGCGACCTGGGCTGGGCATTGCTGTTGAACGGTGCTGCCACGATGGCGCTCAAGGCTGGAGTTGGTATGGCGCGGCCGAAGTTGGGATCGGGGCCGATCTTTGTGGGGCCGACTCTGCAAAGTGAGTACCATGCGTTCCCTTCAGGCCATACCTCGTCTGCCTTTGCCGCAGCAACAGTGGTGGCGGAGTATTATCCTGACTACGGGCCTTGGGCATATCTGGCTGCAGGGCTTGTGGGCCTTTCGCGCATCATGGAAGAAAAGCACTGGCCTAGCAATGTGGTGTTCGGAGCGGGGCTGGGATATCTCACGGCACGTGTAGCACTAGAACTGGGATCAAATTGGGAGGAAGAGTAGTGGAGATTCAAGCACGATACGAAGCATGGTTAAGTGACCCGCTGATTGATGCAGTAACCAAAGAAGAGCTGCGACAGCTAGACGGTCAAACAGCCGAACTGGCAGATCGGTTTATTGGATGGTTGGAGTTTGGGACAGGCGGTATGCGGGGCAAGATTGGTGCTGGAACGAACCGCATTAATGTGTATACAGTTCGATTGGCAACCCAGGCCTTAGCCATCATTCTGCAGGAGAAGGGCCTAGCGGAGCGAGGGGTAGCGATTGCGTATGACTCTCGCCGGATGTCGCGGGAGTTTGCTCATGCTGCCGCTGAGGTGTTCGTGGGCAACGGTATTCCTGTCTATGTCTTCGGTACCATCGCTCCCACTCCAATCCTGTCATTTGCTGTGCGGTACCACGGTACAGGTGCGGGGCTTGTGATCACTGCAAGCCACAATCCACCAGAGTACAATGGCTATAAAGCTTATAACGCGCAGGGGGTACAGATGCTTCCGCACGAGGCAGTAGAGATCAGCGAAAAGATGAGTACGCTTTCGTTAGCTGATGTTAAGATCGCGGAGCAAGCTCAAGCGTCACCGCTGTGGCATGATCTAGGAGAAGAAACAACTCAGGCGTATTTTGAGGCTCTTCTTAAGCTTGTGCCACCCATTGAGCCGGGCGACATAAGCGTTCTCTACACACCACTCCACGGTACTGGCGGGCAATATGTACCCGAAATCCTTAGGCGTGCTGGGTTTAGGCATGTGTTGACCGTGGACGAACAGATGCAGCCTAATGGTTCTTTTCCGACCGTTGCGCTTCCCAACCCCGAGGAAAAGGGAGCATTTGCCTTGGCCATGCAGAAGGCCCAAGAGCAGCCCTGCGACTTGATTCTCGCAACCGACCCAGATGCAGACCGTGTTGGTATCGCGGTACGGCATGAGGGCGACTGGCACCTGCTTAACGGTAATCAGGTGGGAGTTCTCTTAGCAGAGTTTATTCTTTCTCGCATGACAGACGAGAGCCGCAGGGGCGGCGTCGTCGTGAAAACCATCGTCACCACAGAAATGATTCAACCCATTGCTGAAAAATACGGTGTGGAAGTTGTTAACACCCTGACAGGGTTTAAGTATATTGGCCACCTGATAGATGAACTGCCTAAAGAAGGCAAGCACTTCATCTTTGGCTTTGAAGAGAGCTATGGTTACCTAGCGGGAGAGATTGTGCGCGACAAGGATGCGGTACTGGCGAGTCTATTGGTGGCGCAGATGGCGGCTTTCTATAAGAACCAGGGCAGAACGCTGGTTCAGCAGCTGCGCAAACTGATGGATGAATACGGATACTACCAGGAATCCCTGCGTTCTTATTCGTTCTCTGGAACAACCGAAGCGCAGAGGGCACGAGAGTTTATTGCACAGCTCCGCCGAGAGCCGCTGCGTGAGATCGCTGGAGAAAAAGTAGTGATTGTAAGAGATTATGGAACCCGCATCGAGTATGATCTGGTGGCCGGGGCCCAAAGACCCATTGACTTACCTGAAGAAGATGTTCTCCAGTGGGTCACAGAACAAGGCAGCCGCGTTACTCTGCGCCCTTCTGGCACTGAGCCCAAGATGAAGCTCTACTTGGGTGTCAGGGGGCGTTCATTGGCGGACAGCCAAGAACGGCTCGCTGCCTTAGAAAAGGCCTTTGATCAGCTGGTACAGAACGGATTAGGTAACAAGTAAACACATACCCCACGGATTTAAGCCGTGGGGTTTACTAATTCTGCGCGGTGGTCTATGACCAAAGCTACTATGTCTGGATCGAGGCGGCCGGCGCGAGCTTCAGCTTCGAGAATACCGGCGGCAGTGTCAGCTGAGAGGGCTTGCCTGTAGGGCCTTTCTTCGGTGAGCGCCTGGAATACATCAAGTACAGCTACAAGTCGAGCTTCGGTATCGAGATGTTCAGCCGTTAAGGAAAAAGGGTAACCGCTCCCATCAAGACGTTCGTGGTGGTACGCCGCCCATGTCTGAATTGATTCGACGCCTTCTCCGATCATCCCCAACAGGTGATAGGTATGATACGAGTGCTGCTTCATGATGTCCATGTCTTCTTTAGAAAGCTTCCCTGGGTAGAGCAAGATTTCTTCAGACACAGCCAGTTTGCCGATATCATGAAGAAGAGCGGCTGTGCGCAGCTGGCGGGTTTTCTCAGTGCCCATCCCCATGATCTCTGCCATACGGCCGACTTTGTCAGCTAAGCCGGACGAATGCATGGCTGTGTATGGGCTTTTGCTGTCTACAATTTTAGCGAAGAGTTCAGCGATGTCTTCGAGCTCGTCCAGTCCGATTGGGCGACTCATTGCCGGATAACGCTGTAAGAGCTTGATGTAGTTGCCCGATTCGAGGTCCAGCCAAAGACTAGGCGTGTTGGCCAAATCTGTGAAGCACTCGACGAGGTCTGGGTGGAAAAGCCTTCCTTTATGTGCATTTACTGTTTCGACAATGCTGCTCACTTGCCAGAGTGCATATTGCTCACGATCCAGCAAGAACTCAACCCGGTCAGCGAGGCAGAGAATAGCGGGTAGGATATCCATTCCGGGGGCATATTCATCATGGTGATGAAGCACTGGCCTAGCGAGTTCCTTTAGGAAACGTGTCTGTAGGAGCAGATCATGTCCACGTTGAGTGTGGCCTGAGATGGCAGTTCCCGGCGGCTGGAAATCGGCGAGTTCGAGTTTTTCTTTAGTAGAAGCGACACCGACGTCATGCACGAGCGCACTAAGCAATAACTGCTGTAGTTGCTCTTGCCCAAGTCCATAACGCATGCCGATATTCAATGCAAGGTAAGCCGTGCGCTCGCCGTGGTGCTGGACACGCCTATGCATCATGTCACAAGCAGTGGCAACTGCTGCTAGGGTCCTAACCAAATCTAGGTTTATCACAAAGCTCATACAGACCACCCTTCTCACTGTAAAAGAGGACTTTCTAATTATATCATAGAATAGCTTGTGATGACGCAAGTGGCCGTAGAAAGGAGATATGCATGACACGAAGGAAGGAATTGTGGGAGTTCTTCGCATCATTTTTCCGTATTGGGCTCTTTACTTTCGGTGGCGGGCTGGCCATGCTGCCCATGATTGAACGGGAGGTTATTGACCGCCATGGTTGGACTGATCGAGATGAAATACTTGACATATACGCCATGGCTCAATCGGTTCCTGGTGTGATTGCTGCCAATACGGCTGTTTTTTTAGGTAACCGCCTTTTTGGGTTTTGGGGTGCTGTGCTAGGCCTTGTTGGTGTTGTTCTGCCTTCGATTCTCATCATCACAGTAATAGCGATCTTCTTTGAGCAGCTAAAGGCCAACCCGCTTATTGCCGCTGCCTTTGAAGGGATTAGGGCTGCAGTCGTGGGCTTGATAGCAGCTGCGGCTGTGCGCGTCGGCCGGCGTGCCGTTAAGGGTGGTTTCGCTTTGGCGATGGCATTAGGCGCACTGCTGCTTAGTTTGTCAGGATACGTAAACGTTATCCTCATCATCATCTTAGCCGGTTTAGCAGGGTATCTACAGTATCGAGTTAAGGGGTCTGAAAGCCAGTGATATTCGTAGAATTGTTCTGGTCTTTTTTCAAAATAGGTATGTTCACAGTTGGCGGTGGTTACGCCATGCTGGCCCTGATTCAGCAGGCAATTGTGGAGCATGGCTGGCTTAGGCTAGAAGAGTTCATTGATATTGTGGCTATTGCCGAAATGACTCCTGGGCCGATAGCGGTAAATGCTGCCACATTCGTCGGGTTTCGGTCCGCGAGTATACCGGGAGCGCTGGTATCCACCGGTGCGGTGGTCCTTCCGAGCTTGATCGGGATGCTGATTTTGAGCCGGTTTTGGTCGCAGTACAAGGACAGCCCCAAAGTACAAGCTATCTTTCAGGCTGTGCGCCCCGCTATTGCCGGCCTAATCATCTCGGTGGCAATTACCCTAGGCGCAGCAGTGCTCTCGGCAGGTGCGGATGGTTTCAACATTCTTGGGCTGGTCATCGCTGCTGGTGTGTTCTTTGCTGTATACCTCAAGAATGTCGATCCCTTTAAGATGATCATCCTCTGTGCAATCTTGGGTTTGATACTATTTCGCTGACGTTTTTCCAAAATTTTACCATGCTTAAGCTTGCTTCTCAGGTTTGGGCATGGTAAACTTATGATGCCGATGTGACTGGGTAGTCACATTAGGGGGGTGAAAAGATGCCAAAAACGACTTTCTTTAATCTTCCGCCAGCGAAGCGGGAAGCCATCGAAAAAGAGGCAATCAGAGAATTCGCACAAAACCCCTTTGAACACGCATCTTTGAGCAGAATTGTGGGCAGGTGCGGTATTGCAAAGGGGAGCATGTATCAATACTTCGAGGACAAACTTGATTTGTACCTCTATATTGTGGAATTGGCTTATGCTGAAAAACGCCGATATGTGCGGCGGGCTTTTGAGATTGAGGGTGATATCTTCGAAGTCCTGCGGGCGTACTACCGCCAGTCTCTGCTCTTTTCGCAGGAACACCCAGATCTGCACAAGGTAACTCGCAATTTTTGGGAAAGCCGGGCTCAGCACCTGCATGACACCATTGGTGAAGTTCGGGGTGAGCGCGCATCTGATTTTGAGAGTTTTCTCCGAAAAGCGATGACCAGTGGAATTGTGAACTCCGGCCTCAATCCGGAGGCTGTGTTCTTTGTTTATCACGCTGTCGGCAAGCAGCTCATCGATCAGTTCGGTGAAACTGTTGACGACAAGTTTCTCTGCCAAGTCTTAGATGTCTTGAAATATGGGCTTATGGTTAGGAAAGGAGATGCCCGATGCGAAGACGACTAAATTATGTTGTACTGAGTTTAGCCCTTATCCTCACAATTGGGAGCAGTGCATGGGCGGCCGCATTGAATGTTGCCGTTTATGCTGACCCTGATACATTTGATCCAACCCGGACGGTAGCTGCCTCAACAGTCGAGATTGCTTTTAATATTTACGAAGGATTGGTGAAAGCGACTCCCGATGGTTCCGTAACAGGTGCACTGGCGGAGCGTTGGGAGATTAGCAGCGATCAAGAGACATACACATTCTATCTGCGGGACGCAGTCTTTCACGATGGCACGAAGGTGAAGGCGAGCGATGTTGTCAATGCTTTGAACCGGGCACGAGATCCAGAGATCTCAGCACGGTGGAGCGATTTTGCTCTGATAGAAAGCATTGAGGCAGATGAGAGCAAAGTGGTGATCAAGCTCAATCAGCCTAATGCCGCTTTTCTAACTACCCTTGCTGAGATTAACGCAGCCATTTATCCTGAAGGAGCTCAAGGCTTGGCTTCGCATCCCATCGGTACTGGTCCCTATAGGCTGGTGGAATGGCTGCCCAACCAGTATGTAAAGCTTGAGCGTTTTGCGGGGCACTGGTCAGGGGAACTGCCGTTTTATGAAGAAGTCAAATTCCTGATTATTCCCGACCAGAACAGTGCCGTTCTCAACCTGCGCAGCGGTAATGTGGATCTGATACCCCGCATGGAACCAGTGGTCTACCACCAGGTGGAGCATGATCCGAACATCAAGGTGGTGGCTGGCCCGATGAACCTCGTTCAGATTTTGGCAATCAACAATCAGCGCCCACCCTTTGATGATGTACGTGTGCGAAAGGCATTGGCTATGGCGATCAACCGCGACGAAATCATCTACGGGGCTGCATGGGGTTATGCCCAACCACTGTACAGCGGGCTCAGCCCGGCCATGCCCACGTATTATAACGATCAGCTTGCGCTTGTGAACCCTTACGATCCCGAACGGGCTCGAGAGCTTCTACGGGAGGCTGGGGTGGAGAATCTGCGGTTTACACTTACTCTGCCTTCGGACTATCCGCTACATGTGCAGACGGGTGAAATTGCTGCGCAGCAGTGGAAGGCGATTGGAATCGACGTTGACATCCAGCTAGTTGAATGGGGAACATGGTTGGAGCGGGTTTACAACCAGCGTGACTACGATGTGTCGATTATCGGCCTGGCTGGTAGGCTCGATCCGCATGCCATCTTAGTTAGATACGAGTCGACCAACAGCCGGAACTTTTTCAATTTCTCATCTGAGGAATTTGATCAGCTGATCGGGCAGGGCCTGAGCCTGCAGGGCAGTGAGCGAGAGGCTGTCTATAAACGGGCACAGGAGATCCTGGCTAACGAAGCAGCTGGAGTGTTCGTGATGGATCCAGAGCAGCTGGCTGCTATGCGAGTCGAGATTCAAGGCTGGCAGCACTATCCGATCTATGTGGTTGATGCTGCCCGTCTATATGAGTAGACGTATCTAGTTTTGCAGCGAAGGTGTGTTACCTTTGGGACGATATCTTGTGCGAAAAATCCTCAGTCTGATTTTCATCGTTATTCTTGTTAGTCTGATCACCTTTACAGCTCTGCAGGTGCTTCCCGGTGATCCGGCTCTCCTGATTCTGGGAACCGAAAGCTCCCCCGAGGCGCTGGCTGCCATCCGCAGCCAGCTCGGGTTAGACAAACCAGCCCTTGTCCGTTTCGGACAGTGGCTGGTTAGCTTTGTCCAGGGAGATTTGGGACAATCGATCCGCTACAGCGTGCCAGTTCGAGTTCTGGTGGCCCGTGCCCTACCCATTACCCTGACGTTAGCTCTCTGGGCTGTATTCGTCTCTCTTGGGATCGCGATCCTTCTGGGAGTCGTCAGCGCGGCGTTTGCTTCGAGGTGGTGGGGGAGAGGAGTGCGTGTCTTTTCACAGCTGGGAATGGCTGTTCCCCAATTCTGGATCGGCATCCTGTTTATTCAAGTGTTTGCTGTGCAGCTGCGCGTCCTGCCGGCTGGCGGGTTCTCAGGCCCGCGCAGTCTCATATTGCCTGTGGCTACCCTAGCACTGCCCCGGACTGCTGTTCTGTTGAATATGGTGCAGAGCGGCCTTGCTAATGTCTTAGGTTCGGACTATATACGCACGGCCAAGGCGAAAGGCCTGCCGTGGGCCAAGGTCCTCTTTAAGCATGCTCTAATCAACGGTGCAATTGCTACAGCTACATCGGCAGGTATTCAGCTGATTCAACTGTTGGCAGGTACCATCGTGGTGGAACAGGTATTTGGCCTGCCGGGGATGGGTCAACTCGTTTTGACAGGTGTGCTTCAGCGGGATCTACCGCTGGTGCAGGCCGTGGTTGTCCTTGTGGCCATTGGGATTGTCGCTGTCAACTTCACCGTTGACCTTGCCCTGATGCTTCTTGATCCACGAATTCGCTTTGAGTAGGGAGATGCTGATGAAACCGTCAAAGATTGGATTCGCTCTCTTAGGCCTTGTTCTCGCGGCCGTCATCGGTGGGTTGTTCTATGTACCCCATGATCCGGAGAAGATTGCGGTCATGGAAAGATTTTATCCTCCATCAAAGGAGCATTGGCTCGGTACGGATAACCTCGGGCGTGATGTATTCAGCCGTCTAGTTGTCGGTGGCCGCTGGTCGCTCTTGACTGGCGGATTGGGAGTACTCATCGGCGGAACTATCGGTGTCGCTTTGGGGGCGTTGGCTGGGTACTTCGGGCGAGGAGTTGACGAACTGTTAATGCGTGGTGCGGACGGCATGTACGCCTTCCCTGTAATTCTCATTGCCCTCTTGGCGGTAACAGTATTGGGGCCAGGAAGTCTGTCGGTTCTGGTGGCGGTAACTATTGGTAACATTCCAATCTTTATGCGTCTGACCAGAAATCAGATACTAAAAATCAGATCTGAGCCCTATGTAGAGGCGGCCCGAAGTCTAGGCGCCTCAGAACAGCGGATCATTTTCCGCCACATCCTCCCCAATGCCGCTCCTGTATTAGCAGTGCAGTTTGCCGCGAGTTTCGCTGGAGCTATTCTAGCAGAAGCATCGTTAAGCTATTTGGGAGTCGGTATTCAACCTCCCAATCCTAGTTGGGGAAGGATGCTGAGGGAGGCGCAGTCGTTTGCAGGTTTGGCGCCATGGACTGTCTTGGCTCCGGGCGCAGTCATTGCCCTGACCGTTCTGGGGTTTAACCTAATTGGTGATCATTTTTCTCAAGGCAGGTAAACTCAGCCGATCTGAAGAAGAAAAAAGCAAACGATGTTGGAGGAACAGGCTATGCTGAAACTAACGAATGTCGCCAAGAAGTATCGGGGAGCGGCGAATTACGCTGTGAAGGATCTAGATTTAGAAGTCAAGCGGGGAGAGATTTTCGGCTTCTTAGGCCCGAACGGGGCAGGGAAGACCACCACGATCAAAATGATTGTCGGACTTTTAGAACCTGATTCGGGCAGCATTACTGTGAATGGGTTTAATGTGACTGAGCGGCCCATTGATGCTAAGCGGTCGATTGGCTTTGTTCCCGACAATCCTGAACTCTACGAGAAACTTACCGGGATTGAGTATCTCAATTTCGTAGCCGACGCCTATGGTGTAAGTCAGGACGATCGGCGCAAGCGGATTCCTCATTTCCTTGAGATGTTTGGTTTGACCGGTGCAGTAGGTGATCTAATTCAGAGTTACTCGCACGGAATGAGGCAGAAATTGGCTCTCACTGGAGCACTCCTGCATGAGCCAGAGCTTTTTATCCTCGATGAGCCTATGGTGGGGCTTGATCCTAAGTCAGCCCATCTTTTTAAGGAACTCATGCGCAGCCATGCCGATAAGGGTTTCACCGTGTTTTTTTCTACTCATGTGTTGGAGGTGGCAGAACGCCTCTGCGATAGGGTCGGGATTATCAATCATGGCCGTTTGATCGCTTGCGGTACACTTGAAGAGCTGCGCGAAAGGAGCCAGTCTCAAGATAGCACCCTTGAAAAGCTGTTCCTTGAATTAACGGAGGAGGATGGCGCAGATGAATAGGCTTTGGAGCCTGTACAAGGTCCTCCTGAACGTGCAGTACAATTGGTCAGCGATGAAATATACATACCTGAGAAAACGTCAGCGGTTGTGGGAGCCCATTTTGGTAATTGTCGGGCTTGCTCCTGTGGCGGTGCTTTGGCTTACGGGGATTACGTGGTTTTCAGAGACACTGTACCGTTCAGGAATGATGCTCGCACAGCCGCATGTATTATTGGCTGTCATGGCTCTAGGAGCTCAGATTTTTACTCTGTTTATGGGCGTTGTCTATGTTTTGAGCGGATTCTATTTCAGTGAGGATCTGAAGTTCCTCATCGCGCTCCCGTACAAACCTTGGGAGCTGTTGGTAGCGAAACTACTGGTCATTATGACGGGCCAGTACATTCCGATCTTACTGACGTTTGTACCTGCCCTGGTGGTTTACGGCCGAGAAGCCCAGGTGGGTGTATCTTTCTGGCTGGCGAGCATTCCTGTTGTGTTGGCGATGCCGGTACTACCCCTAATTGTTGCCACTATTCTCAGCATCTTTCTGATGCGGGTAGTCAACATGAGTAAACGCCGTGACCTGTGGGCCGTAATTGGTGGGTTTGCACTGACGCTGTTCATCGTGGGCGCTCAGCTCTACATGCAGCTGTCCTTCGGTGATACTCACCCTGAAGAGCTTATGCGGCAGATTATGCAGCAGGCCGATGGGGTCGTTAACCTCTTGAGCCGCTATTTTCCACCGAGTGTATGGGCTGCTAAAGCTTTGGCTTATGCACATCAGCCCTCTGGTCTGGTCAACCTGGTGCTGTTTCTTGCTTCTGCGGTGGCGGGCGGAGCGGTTCTCTTGCTCTTGGCCGACCGGGTATTTTATCGTGGAGTAGTTTCGGGGCTAGAAGGCCGGCGGGGTACGAGGGGCCATTCGGTGAGTGAAGGAGCCGTGAGAGAACGCCCGCTCCTTTGGACATTAGCCCTCACAGAAATGCGCCTCTTCTTGCGCAATCCGAGTTTTGTCCTGAACGGTCTGATCGGCTATATCCTATTTCCTGTGCTGGTGGTAGTACCTCTGCTAGCGCCGCAGGCAGAGCTGGATAACCCATTCGCGTTCCTAATGGAGCTGGTTAGTTTTGAGCTGATAGTGGGCGTGGCGGCCTTGTTCTTTGTGATCATGTCTGCTATGTCGATGATACCGGCTACAACGATCTCTCGAGAAGGGAAGTATTTGTGGTTTCCCCGGACACTGCCTATTCCTATCGGGACGCTGCTGGCTGGACGCGTTTTAGCCGCACAGGTCATCAACATTGCCGGGTCCACTCTATCGGTGGCACTGATTAGTCTTGTGATAGGCTTTCCGTGGGAAGCTGCAGCTTTGGGGACTCTCTTGGGAGCGCTTCTCTCAACCGGTTTTGCGGGTCTCTTGACAATTCTCGATCTGGCTCGTCCAATGCTGAATTGGACGAATCCGGTACGAGCGGTGAAGTCGAATTTGAATTCGGTGATTGCCTTAGCGCTTGCTGTAGGCATATGTGCGGCTCTCGGCAGCGCAATGTATTGGCTGGTACGATCAGGTTATGCTGCACTTGTCTATGTGGAGTTCATCTTGGGCAGCATCTGCTTGTACGGCCTCTATAAACTGCTGGTGCAGAACTATGCGGTCAGCCGCTGGCAAAGGATTGATGATTGATGGATTGGCTGCAGAATCAGACGGTGCGGGAGCTGCTGCTTCTCTTGTTTCTTGGTGCAATCAGCAGCATTGTCTATCAAGTTGTGCGCCGCTATGTGATCAAGCTGCTCCACAAGTTCTTTCTCAAGACGCGCATTAGATGGGATCAAATACTTATTGAAGAAGGGGTACTGCAGAGTGCAGCGTTGCTGATACCGGTCTTCATTATGGCCCAGGGTCTTCCCTTTCTTGAGGTCTCAGCGAGTTTCGCAGCACTCCTATTGCGTTTGTGGACCTTGGTCATAGCGGTGATCACATTCCACCGGCTGTTGAATGTTGTCGTGGCAGTGTACAATACCTTTCCCATTGCTCAGCGGGTTTCGATTAAAGGATACGTACAGGTTGTTCAAATCGCTGTTATTGTCTTTGCTGCTGTCTTAGGAATCTCAATCTTGGTTGGCCAGCCTCCCTGGGCTATCTTAGGCGGTTTGGGAGCTCTTAGTGCAGTTCTTATTCTAGTCTTTCAGGACACCATCCTCGGTTTTGTGGCAGGCATCCAACTCACCATGAATGATCAGATTCGTGTGGGGGATTGGATTGAGATGCCCACTTACGGAGCCGATGGTTTTGTTGAAGAAGTAGCGCTGCACACCGTAAAGGTCCGCAACTGGGACAAGTCCATGAGCACCATCCCCACACACAAGCTGGTCGGAGATTCGTTCAAGAACTGGCGTTTCATGTTTGAGTCAGGTGGGCGGCGTATCAAGCGTTCGATTATGATCGATCAAACGAGCGTCAAGTTTATGGACGAGAAGATGCTCGAACGGCTTTGGAAAATCCAGCTGCTGCAGCCCTATTTAGAACAACGTACAAGGGAGATCGAGGAGTTTAACCGTAAGCACAACATTGATACATCGTCTTTGGCAAACGGGCGCCATATGACAAATCTGGGTACTTTCCGGGCTTATCTGACTGCTTATCTGCGCAGCCATCCTAAAGTACACCAGGAGATGGTTATCATGGTGCGCCAGCTGCAGCCGACGCCAGAAGGGCTTCCCATGGAAATCTACTGTTTTACAAATGATGTGGCTTGGGTGAACTATGAAAGCATCCAAGCTGATATCTTCGATCATATTCTGGCTGTAATTCCCGAGTTTGAGCTTAGGGTATTCCAGAAGCCGAGCAGTCATGATCTTGTGCGAGCGGCGAGTACTCTTGCCAAGCTGGTTTATAAGGAAGAACAAGAAAGGATGACATAATGGCTTATGTACGGCGGGAGTATCCGCGGTGGTCATGGTCTTTCTCACGGCAGCAGACCTTTGAGGACTGCCGGAGGATGTATTACTATCAGTATTACGGTTCCCATAGCGGTTGGGAGATAAATGCACCACCAGAAGCAGCTCTTGCTTATCGGCTGAAGAAGTTGGTTAACCTGTACACTGTACTAGGCGATGCAGTTCATCAAGCGGCTCAACTGGCTGTAGAACGGCTGGCAATGGGTAGGCCTCTGGTAGGTGCTGCTGAGATTGAGGAGCGCATCCGCCAACAACTGCGCAGTGTGTGGCGCTCATCGCAGAGCAATCGGGCATTGTTCGTGCAGCACCCGAATCGGGTTCCCATGCTGCATGAGTTTTATTATGGTTATGGGCCCAGCGATGAGTTGGTAGAAAAAATAAACGAGCGCATCACACTGTGCGCTCATAACTTGGCTAGCTCTCCAATTCTGAGAGAAATCGGCGAAGGCGGAGGGGAAGTACTTTCCTGTGAGCAGTTTGACACCTTTGAGCTGGAAGGGACGCCTGTCTATGCAGTACCTGATCTGATCTACCGGCGTACTGATGGGGGACTCCTGATTGTGGATTGGAAGACAGGCCGTCAAGACGAGCAAAACCTGGAGCAGGTAGCATTATATGGTTACTATGCTCAGGAAAAATTCGATGTTCCCGCTGATCAGATTACCATACGATTGGAGTATCTAGAGGCCGGAACAGGAGTCGAGCTGACTCTCAGCGATGAGATGCTAGCAGAAGTCAAAGCAAAGGCCGTAAGTGGGATGATAGAAATGCGCAGTTATCTTGATGATGCCGAACTTAATCGGGCTAAGCCGAGGGAAGCGTTTCCCCTAACACCTTATCGGCAGCAATGCCTTCGCTGCAATTATCTCGAGTTGTGTGCTCCCGAACTAGGTCTTGATCTAACGGAGATTTCAGGCGGTTAGCGCGGCTATATGCTGCGCTATTTCCAACCAGTTGTAAACCCGGATGATCTGTGGTGGGCAGGATTGTTCCCGGTTGTGCGATGTGTGATACAGGAGAGTCCGTATTCCTCTGCCAGCCACATCAGTACAGTTCTTGAAGTGATCGTCCACAAACAGCTGTACCCCGAGCTGCTCACATTTTTGACCCTTAGAATAAGACTGGTCTTCACTTGGGCTCATATGCAGATCAGTGTACGGAATCTTGTGGCGGCGCAGCCAATCTTCGGTGACTTCCCGATAAGGCTCACTGCGAGCTGTGATCAACTGGACTTCGTGCCCACGGTCCATCAGCCGTGTTAAGACCTCTACACATCCTTGTCTGGGGCTCACAATCTCCATGATCATCGCGGTTTCTCGCACCAAGAACGGTTCTAGTTCTTCTTTAGCAATTCCAAGTGCCTCATCAATGTAAAAGGAATGTTTTAGGATGGGCCGATTGAAGAAGGCGCTGGCCCGCTCCAACCAGAGGTTGCTCTGACCATTGTCATCATCGGTAAGAACACCATCGATGTCGAATCCAAAGACCAATTTAGAAATCGAAAAAACCTCCTTTAAGATTGCTGTATCCTATGCATGATGCATTGGGGGAGAGAGGGCCCCCTCTAGTTCGAGTAAGAATCTCTTCACATTAAGCCCACCACTAAAGCCTCCCAATCCAGATGCACCGACCACGCGATGGCAGGGTACGATAATTGCGATGGGATTTGCGCCAATTGCGTTCCCGACAGCACGGTAGCCCCTGCACCTGCATTTTTCGCCAATATCTTTGTATGTGGCTGTTGTTCCATAGGGGATTTCAAGGAGTGCCCCCCAAACCCGTCTCTGAAAGTCGGTACCAATCAGCTCCAGATCCCATTTTAGTGGAACGCGTTTGCCACGGAAATAGGCATCCAACTCGCGTGCCAGTTCCTGGGGAAGGGGTTTTTCATCTGGAAGTGCTTCCCTAAGAACCGACTTCATCCATATAGACGCGGATTCCTCCGTAAACGAGAGGTTGATCAGCTTCCCGTTTCGGAAAATCAGATGCAGAGTGCCAATGGGGCTTTGGTATTTTGCGCTGTACAAGGAAGAGCACCCTTTCTCAAAAATGCATGGAGTGATCTTTCGCATCAGCGTTGGTTAAATCCTGCTCGGAGCAGTGCAGGATTAGAATCATATCCTGTCGAATCATGGGGGAATGATTGGAGGAAGGCGACGATGGAACCACAGATGAACACGAGTCTTGCGCTAGAAAACAGCTCCACAGCGATGCGGCAGAAAGTGCTTCGCTTAGCTGGACCCGCGATAGTAGAGAATCTTCTTCATTCTATGGTCGGTATCATTGACACGGCCATGGTTGGACGGCTTGGTGCTTATGCCCTTGCTGCTGTAGGGCTAGCAAATCAGATTTTTAATATCAGCCTCACGGTATTTGCTGCGCTTGCCACAGGCAGCACTGCTCTGGTAGCTCGCTTTATTGGAGCCCATGATGAGGAAGAGGCGGCGGAAGTAACGCGTCAGTCCCTTGTTATGGGCTTGGTCTTAGCTGGAACCATACTAGCAGTTCTTGTTGCACTTGGCCCAGCTATTCTGCGCCTGTTGTTTCGGAGGTCAGAAGAGGCAGTCATATATCATGGTGGGCAGTATGTAAGGATTGTGGCATCAGCTCTCATTTTTAACTTTATTTTGATCATCATCAACGCTGTTCTGAGGGGTGCCGGAGATACCCAGACGCCCATGCGCATTACAGCGCTGGTGAATGTCACGAACATCATCCTCAACGCGCTTTTGATATATGGCCTTGGCCCATTACCCAGACTAGGTGTGGCTGGTGCAGCTATTGCTACAGCGATATCACAGTCTCTAGGAGGAGTGCTGGCGCTCTGCATACTGTTTAGAAATGAGCTTCTGCGAGTCAGGATCACGGATTCTTTTCGGCCGAATATGACAATGATCAAGCGGATCATGAACATCGGTGTTCCAGCGGGATTTGAACAGGGGATTATGCGAGTCGCCCAGCTAGTGTATACTATGGTTGTTTCCTCGCTGGGTACAGTAGCATATGCGGCACATCAAGTGGCTTTGAACGCCGAATCTCTGTCGTTTATGCCTGGGGCTGGTTTTGCAGTAGCGGCCACAACCTTAGTGGGGCAGAGTTTGGGAGCAGATCGGCCCGATGAAGCAGAAAGATCGGGGTACACTTCACGTAGTTTGGCCGTCATTGTCATGTCTATAATGGGCGTTGTTTTCTTTTTCTTTCCGAGCCCAATTGTCAAGGTTTTCTCCGATGACCCGGGTGTCATCGATTTAGCTACTGGCTGCCTGCGCTTAGTAGCGATCTCCCAGCCCGCCCTTGCTACCATTATGGTGTTGGCAGGGGGGCTGAGGGGAGCGGGCGATACCAGAGCGATTGTCAAGATTACTCTGCTCGGTTTCATTGTCGTGCGGTTAGGGACTTCATACCTATTGGCGATAGCCTTGAATATGGGCCTCATTGGAGCCTGGATTGGCATGGTTGTTGATTTGTTCTTCAGGGCTTTTTTGGTGAACCGGCACTTCAAGAGCGGCCAATGGAAACTGATTAGAGTGTAAGGGAGGTTGACCTATGCAGGGGATGTTTTCTTTCTTTATGCCCACCAAGGTCTTCTTTGGTACAGGTTGCGTGAAAGATAGACGCGCCAATTGGATCATGGGGAAGAAGGCTCTGATCGTGACGGGACGCCATTCAGCGAAGGCGAGTGGCGCCCTCGATGATGTCATAGCTAGTCTCCCCGTTGAATACGTCGTTTTCGATGAGGTAGAGAATAACCCCTCTCTAGAAACGGTTTCTCAAGGAGGAAAGATCGCGCGGGAAGAAGGCTGTGACTTCGTGGTGGCCATTGGTGGTGGGTCACCGCTTGATGCGGCCAAAGCCATCGCGGTGTTGGCTGTCAATGACGTGCTGCCACTCAGCCTCTATGAGCGCGGTTGGGAAAAGCCTGCGCTGCCTATTGCCGCTATTCCCACCACGGCAGGAACAGGAAGTGAAGTTACACAATATGCTGTCCTGACGGTGGACCGGGATCAGACAAAACGAAGCATCAGCGGTGATGATTTGTTCCCGAAGTTTGCGCTGCTCGATCCCGCTTATACAGAATCACTTAGCCCTGCGGTAACGATTGATACAGCTGTCGACGCTTTATCTCACTTGATAGAAGGCTTTCTATCTGTACGTGCTAATCAGGTCAGCAGCGGCCTGGCAGTGCAGGGTATGCGCATCTGGGGCAGGTGTATTCCCGCACTGCGCAGCCGTGTCTTTGATTCAACTGTACGCTCTGAGCTCTTGATTGCATCGGCATTGGGAGGAATGACGATCGCCCAGACGGGCACAACCTTGGTGCATGCCCTTGGGTATCCTTTGACTTATTTCCACGATGTACCCCACGGCAGAGCGAATGGGATCTTGTTTGCGGCATATCTGCGGTACATCAACCAAGTTGCTCCGCAGAAGATCGGGGAAATCTTGAAGAACCTTGGGCTTACCAGCTTAAATGAGTTCCAACAGCTGATGGACGAGTTCTTTGGTGAACATATTGCTGAACTAGATATCGATGAGATTAGCATTGCTGCTTGGGTACAGAAGGCCGCTTCTGCCAAGAATGTGGCTAACTCTATCGGAAATCCCGGCCCCCGCATTTTAGAAGGGATTCTTCGTGATAGTCTGTTGAGATAAAAATGGGGCATGCCGCCCCGAATTCAAGCGGCCGTGCCCCTTTTGATTAACAATTAACTGTTGACTTCGATTACAGCTGCCACCAGCTGCGCAGCTTTCGTTAACTGATCTATACTGATTGATTCGGCGGTACTGTGGATGTTTTCATAGCCCATGCCCAACACCACGGAGGGAATGCCATACGCGTTGATGATGTTGGCGTCACTGCCTCCGCCCGTACCCTGTTGGATTGGTTCGAGCCCGATGTGGTTAACGGCTTTGAGAGCGAGCTGCACAACAAAATCGTCAGGTTGGAGATGGAAACCTGAATAGCTGTCAGTTACCTCAATATCAGCTTTGGCGCCAAACTTCGCACAGGCAGCTTCGATGGCTTCGACCATGTGAGCCGTTTGTGCTTCGAGGCTGGCGCTGTTGCGCGAACGGGCTTCGCCCTTCATTTCCACCAAATCTGGTACAATATTAGTGGCACTGCCGCCTGAAATTACTCCGATGTTGGCAGTCGTTTCGTGGTCGATCCGTCCCAGCTTCATGCTGCTGATGGCATTGGCCGCGACCACAATTGCGTTGATCCCTTCTTCAGGAGCGACGCCAGCGTGAGCCGACTTCCCATGGATCTTCACCTTGATACCTTTTTGGGCAGGTGCCTGGACAATTATCGTACCTACAGGGCCCGAGGAGTCTAGGAAGAAGCCTGCTCGTGCCTTAAACGGAGTGATATCTAGGTTTTTCGCTCCGTAGAGGCCTCCTTCTTCGGCAACCGTAAACAGTACCTCGATGCGGCCATGGGGAATGTTCTTCTCCCGAATGGCGCGGATGCCTTCAAAGATAGCACAGACACCAGCTACGTCATCGGCCGCAAGAATTGTTGTACCATCACTGCGGATTGTGCCTTCCTCAACACGGGGCTTGATGCCATATCCCGGTGATACGCGGTCCATATGAGCACAAAACAGAAGAGCAGGCCGATCGGGATCTCCTTCTAAGAATCCGATCACATTGCCGGCGTTGCCGCCGATCTTGCTACCAGTATCATCTTCATAGGCGTCAAAGCCCAGTTCTTTTAGCTTGGTTAACAGAGCATCGGCCATTAAGCGTTCGTCTTTTGGCGCGCTGTCAACTTGGACTAATTCTAGGAATTCTTCGACTAAGCGAGATTGATTTACAGTCATATTTTCAGCCTCCTTCTAGGCTTGTTTCCACACGATCCAGGACATTCCTGCTAAAGGGTTTGGCATATACGCCTCGAATATGGGAAGGGGTGGCATATAATATGGAAGATTTAGTTGAAATTGTTCTCTTGGCGGGTGAAGTTTTATTAACCAATGGCGCCGAAATCCAGCGCGTAGAGGAAACGATAGCACGGATGGGCAAGGCTGCAGGCTTTTTGAGCGCGGAGGGCTTTGCCACCCCAACGGGGCTGTTCGTGTCTTTTTATGCGCCTGATGGCCGTGTCTACACTCGTGTGCGGCGTATTCGCGCGGTGAAAAATAATATTGCCAAAATTGCGGCCGTCAATTCTCTGTCGCGAGCCTATGCGAGTGGTGAGATTTCCACTGACGAAGTCAAGGAGGCTCTCTTGGAACTAACCAAACCTGAGGCAGTTTATTTTTGGCCTGCGATTCTCGCCAGCGGGCCTGGGTGTGCCGGGTTTGCGCTCATCTTTGATGGTTCGATGCTTGATGCGCTTTTTGCAGGCATAACCGGGATGCTCGTGGCACTAATTGGTGCATGGCTGAGTCAGTATCCCATACCTCGGATTGCCTCGTCAGCCGTAGGTGGGACAATCGTAGCCTTGTGCGCCCGCCTTTTTTGCCAGTTCTCCGCAGCTGATATGAATAAGATCATCTTGGGTGCTGTGATGGTTTTGGTTCCTGGAGTTCTGATGACGACTTCTCTCAGGGATATGCTCAGTGGTGAACTCGTCTCTGGAGTGTCCCGGGGTGCAGATGCACTCGCAATTGCCGTCGGAGTGGCGGCTGGTGTGGCAGTCGTTCTCAGTGTGGGGGTATGATAGTGCTTCTAAAGAGTTTGCTGACCGGATTTGTCACCGCCGCTTCGTTTGCCTTTATTTATCGGGTGCCGCAGAAGCAGGTCTTGCGCTGCGGACTCATCGGGGCAGCTGGATTGTTCGTCTTTGCCTTGACAGGGTATTTGGGACAGGTGGCTGCCTATTTTCTAGCGGCTACCTTGGTGGCGCTCTTGTCTGAGATTACCGCCCGTATGGCTAGAGAGCCCGTGATAGTCTTTCTTATCCCCGGTGTGATTCCTCTCGTTCCGGGAGGAATGGCGTATACAACTATGCTCAGCTTTCTGCAGAACGATTATCCTGGCGGGTTTGAGCAGCTAGCTGTTATGCTCTTTGCCGCTGGAGCCATCGCAGGGGGAATAACCGTAACCAGCAGTGCCTTTCGTGCACTGTACCGTCCTAGACGTGGGCACGCTGCCGATTAGTCGGCAGGCATTTACTAGAACATAACTGAAAGCTGGGGTGATCGAATTGATCAGAGTGCAGTGGAACGACCAGATTGTGGAAGTGCCGCGCGGGGCAACTCTTGCTCTTGTGGCGGAACGATTAGGTCTTTCAGAAGACACGGTCGTAGCTCGAATCAACAACGAAGTCTTGGGGTTTCATACCGAGCTCAACGAAGACTGCACAGTCCATTTCCTTGACACAACCACGACTGAAGGGATGCGTGCATATCGGGCAGGGCTTGTTTTTCTGTTTGTGAAGGCTGCCCACGAGACCTTGCCTGGCGCCACCGTTCACATAAAGAATTCTCTGAGTAACGGGATCTACGGCGAGATTGAGTGGCGGCGGCCGGTCATTGAGAAAGACATTCAAGCGGTTGACCAGCGGATGAGGGAGTTGATTGACGAAGACCTGCCTTTCGAACTGCTGCATCTGCCTGTAAACGAACTGCGGCTTCTCTATGAGAAGCAGGGCCTGAGAGATAAACTTCGTCTGTTGGAGAACCAACCCGATGATGCAGTGCTGCCGGTGTACCGCCTTGGTGATTACTATGATTGGCTGACGGCTGTCTTGGTGCCGCGAACCAGCAGCCTGAAGTATTTCAAACTTCGCTATTATCTGCCCGGGTTTATTCTGGAATATCCTCGCCGGTCTAATCCCAAAGTTATACCACCCTATGTGGAGCAGGGGAAACTGTTTAATATCTTTTTTGAAGCAGAGCAATGGCAGGCGAATCTTAGAATTCCTGATGTCGCAGCTTTGAACAAGACCATTGATGAGGGGAAGTTCAACGATCTGGTCCGTGTCTGTGAAGCGCTGCACGAGAAGCAGATTGCGCAGATTGCCGATCTGATTACGCGCGACAAAGAGCGCCTGCGTATTATTCTGATTGCTGGCCCATCCAGTTCAGGTAAGACGACGTTTGCCGAGCGGTTGCTCATTCAGCTGCGCGTTAACGGCCTATGGCCCATCACTATTGGTCTAGATGACTACTTCGTTGATCGTGATAAGACGCCGCTCGATAGCGAGGGTAAGCCGGATTTCGAAGCTCTTGAAGCCATAGATTTAGAACTGTTCAACACTCACTTAACTAAGCTGATTCAGGGCGAAGAGGTAGAACTGCCGACCTTCGACTTCATGGAAGGAAGACGGAAGTGGACCGGGCGTACGCTGCGCATCAATGCGAATCATCCTATTATCATCGAAGGAATTCACGGTTTGAACGACAAGCTGACTGCAGCTATACCGCAAGGGCGCAAGTTCAAGATCTATATTTCGTCTCTCACAAACCTAAACATTGACAATCATACTCGCATTTCGACCACCGATGCGCGGATGCTGCGGCGTATTGTGCGGGATAATCAGTTCCGTTCCCACTCTGCTGCGGCGACTATACAGCTGTGGCCTTCGGTACGCCGGGGCGAAGAACGTCATATTTTTCCATTTCAGGAAAGTGCTGATGTGATGTTCAACTCATCTCTGCTCTATGAGCTGTCTGTTCTGAAGAGCGTCGTCGAACCGCTGCTCCAAGAAATTGCTCCAGACCAGGAACAATATGGAGAAGCGCAGCGTCTGCTCACATTCCTCCAGCACTTTAGGGCGGTGACTCCGTCTGAGGTCATTCCCTGCAACTCAATTCTGCGGGAATTCATTGGTGGTTCGTGCATGAAATAGGAAGTAGGATGAGGTTGAATGAAAGTCGTTTTGGCAGCGCTTAATGCCAAGTTCACTCACACAAGCCTGGCACTGAGGTATTTGTCTCAGGCAGCTAGCTCCTTTAATATTGACACTGTAGAATACAACATCAATCAAGATCTTGCTCAGATTGCCGCAGATATCTATGCCAAGAAGCCAGACGTCCTCGGCCTGTCGTGTTATATTTGGAACATCAACGAAGTGCTCCAGATAATATCTGATTTACGCCGCGTATGTCCTGCTTTGACCATCATCTTGGGTGGCCCTGAAGTCTCATTTGACATTGATCATTGGTTGACGAATTACCCGGATATAGATTATATCGTGGCAGGGGAAGGAGAGGAGGCTTGGGTCCGCTTCTTAACCGCGTGGGAAAACACAAACGGCAAGCTTAGCTCTGAAGATCTCGCAGCGATTCCGGGCTTGGCATACCGGTGGGACGGAAAAATCATGCAGAACCCAATGCAGGGTGTAGACTTAGCGACCCTCCCGGCTGTCTATTCTGGTTCGCTAGAAGGGCTCGAGCACCGTATCGTCTACTATGAAACCACCCGAGGCTGCCCGTTCCGCTGCGCTTACTGCCTTTCCTCTGTCATGGGCCCAGTGCGCGAGTTTCCAATGGATCGCTGCAAACAAGAGCTTCGGCGGTTGGCGGAGGCAAACTGCGAACAAATCCGATTTGTAGATCGGACGTTCAACTATGATCCAGAGCGGGCCTATGAGCTGATCGAGTTCATGATTGGGCTCGATACGAGAACTCGTTTTCAACTAGAGGTGAGTGGTGATATACTAACACCAAGACTTCTGGAACTCTTGCGTAAGGCGCCTCCGGGGAGACTGCAGTTTGAGATTGGTGTGCAGTCCACCAACCCTGACACACTGCGGGCAGTCAGCCGCAAGCAGAACTTAGACAAGCTAGCCGAGGCTGTCCGCTTCTTGATCGAAGAGACTCATGTGCGGGTTCTCCTAGATCTCATTGCCGGTCTGCCACACGAAGGCTTCGATAGATTTGGCGAATCTTTTGATTATGTATACCGCCTTAAGCCTTACCGCATCCACCTTGGCTTTCTAAAGCTCTTGCGCGGTTCACGGCTGCGGCAAGAGGCGGACGAATTTGGATGTGTTTTCTCAGGGCGGGCGCCTTATGAGGTGCTGCAGACGAATGATATATCTTATGAGGAACTGGCACATCTACATGTCATTGAGGACTTAGTAGAACGGTACGTCAACTCGGGGCGTTTTGAGTGTTCCATCGAGTACTTAGCAGAGCAGTTTCAGTCGCCATTCAAGTTCTTTGATGATTTTGCCTATCGTTGGAAAGACAGCGGATATCACTGGGTCAACCATTCACTCCATGGTTTGTATCGCGTCCTCAAAGAGTTCTACAGTCGTGAATATCCGGCATTGGAAGAGTATCTCCGTTGGGACTTCCGTGTCAATGAGCCAAAAAGCCCGACTCCGACTTGGCTGGGCGGGGTTCAGACGAGAAGCCGCGAGAATGCTGTAATTCGGAGTGGTATCGTCGGACAGCTGCTGCCTGAACTGGCAGATCTGCCACCGAGAGAAATCGGACGCCGTATTTATGTGGAAGAGTTTGATTTTGGCCAAGGCATCGAGAAGAAACTGTTTTATTTTGAACCCGGTGCGGCAAGAGCACGCGTTCTTCCTTTGCCATAGGCTAGTGGCAGTCCGGTGATGCGGCTGGTATGTTCGTCTAGGGCAATCAGGTCTTCACGGCTTACTTCTGAGACGGCACGCTTACCTAAGGCCCGGACACCTTCCTGCATTTCAGCTGTACATGATTTGAGGTATTTATAGAGTGATTCGGCGCCCTTCTTATAGTTATATCTATTGGCTGCTGTTCCACGGTACAAAGCGACCTGAGTCGGTGGCTCGAACGGAACGGCTTTAAGTACCTGCGTATGGGCTGCAGCAAAAAGGGCCATGGTACCTAGATAAACCGCATCAGCACCGAGAGCGATGGCCTTGAGGTAGTGGCCTGGATTGGAAAACCCTCCACCAGCGATCAAGCTAACCCGGCCGGTAGGATCTTTCCGCTTGAGGTGGTCAACTGCCCGGCAGAGGCCGATCAAGGTCGGCAGCCCGAAGTCGTCTTCCAAGATAGGCGGGGCACCGATTGTAGCGGCTTCTGCTCCTTCGAGGGCTAGATAGTCAACACCCGCCTCGAGGCAGATGTCAATGTCATCCTCAATATAGTCTGAAAAGGCGAACTTCACACCGATAGGTACGCCTCCCGTAAGGTCGCGCAGATAATCGACGACGATCTTCAAGTCCTTGGGATGGCTGATAGCGGGCATGCGCGAATAGATTATGCCCGACTCTCCCGGGTGGATGTCCAGCCGCTTGCGCACGTCCTTTCCGAGGTCCGTGGGGACAGCATGGTGGCCTGTGCTGGCAGATGCTCCTTGACCGTATTGAATCTCAATGGCATCGGCTTGCTTGAGAATGTCAGGTGACTTGTTCCAAGATGCCCTCGGATATTGGATTATAAGTTTCTTGGCAAGATGCCTTTCTCTAGGCAAGAATGGGCCATTACCGGTGTTAGTTGCTGTACCGGCTTTTGCACTGCCTAAGGCTAACGCGTACTTAAACTGCTCTGACAGAGCTAGTCCATATGCCATCCCAGATACCAATAGTGGGGTCTCAACTATAAGGGGTTTGGCAGCAAACTTGCCGATAATGGTACGCGTCTCGATGGGTATCTCAATGGGTGTGGGCTGCCTGCTGAGGTGCGCGGTCTTGAACATAATGCTGTTCATGTTGACGAACTTGCGAGGGCTGCCCAAGGGGCGTAGAATCATTTTTCCTTCTTCGGCTCGTAAGTTGGTTTCGATGATTTCTTGGATCCCGGTGCGTTTGGCCGCACTGTAGAATTCGGCCAAATTCTGTTTGTAAGGATCGGTCATGATTATGTGGATTGCCGCTTTGGCGATCTGCGAGGCCAGAAAGCGGCCGGCAGCGAATCCGCCCCCCAGTGCTAGGAGGCCAGTTGTGATTGGGCCAGGCACCTTACTCCCTCCCGGAAAGATATGCTGTCACAGTAGGAAAACATCTGTTAGTGTTGTAATGCTAATTAACAAACGGCAGGCTGTGTGCAGGCTGCCGACGTTGGGGTGCAGGTTATGTCAGTTACGATTATCGATGTGGCAAGAAAGGCGCAAGTTTCTCCTTCGACAGTCAGCCGCGTCATTGCGGATCACCCGCATATCAGTCAGGAGACAAAGGATAGGGTGCGTGCTGTCATGAGGGAGCTGGGCTATTACCCCAATGCTATAGCCCGTAGTCTTGTCAATAAGACCAGTAACTCGCTGGGGGTTATCCGCTCCCGGACGAATGAGCAGACGTTTGCCAACCCCTTCTTTCCTGATGTGATTCGCGGGATCTCCTCGGTAGCGAACCAGCACCATCTGAACTTGGTCCTCTCCACCAGCAGCTGCCCACAGCAGGAAGAGAAAGAATGCCTTGATATGCTCCGTCAACGACAAGTCGACGGTGTGGTGCTCTTAGCATCCCATCGAGACGACCAACTTATACCCTGCTTGGCCAAGGAGCAGTTCCCGTTTGTCCTTATCGGCAGATACGATGGGCCGGAGCAGATTAACTGGGTGAACAATGACAATGTGGCGGCAGCTCGGGAGGCGGTAGAGTTCTTACTTTCAAGAGGGTATCAGGAGATTGCCTGCTTGGCAGGAGATCCGAAGTTCATTGTGAGCCACGACAGGGTTCAGGGATATATTGAGGTGCTGAAGTCGCACCGTCTTCCTGTTGAAAAAGATTTGATCGAGTATTCTGATTTTTCGTTAGATGGCGGTTTTGATGCCACCACCCGGCTCTTAAAGAAGGGGCGGCGTTTTACGGGCCTTTTCTGCGTTGATGATCTGCTGGCTGTGGGCGCTATCCAGGCTCTGCAGAAGGAAGGCTTTGTGATTGGCCGTGATATTGGTGTGATAGGCTTTAACGATACCATTTTGGGTGCTTGTATCGATCCGCCTCTTACCACTGTCCATGTTCCCATCTATGAGCTCGGTCAAGCGGCGGCTGAACTGTTGGTCAATCAGATCAGCAGGAGTGATGCTCCACCAGAACAGCGCAACTTGCCAGCTCGCTTAGTGGTGCGGGATTCTTGCTGAGGCTAGGAGGTGCAGAGATGCTGAGAGTTTGCATTTTGCTGCTGGCCTTGGCTTTAGTTTTAGCTCCCCCAGTTGGGGCCAGAGAGTTTGTGTTTAGCGATCCTAATGGCTTGTTCCAGACAGTCATCCCGGAAGAATGGGTTTACCAGACGCAGCAGAGTAGTCGTTCGTTGAGTGTGTTTTATGGGCCGGGTACCTCCAATTTGGCCTACTTCGAGGTATTGGAACCGGTGTCGTACGATAGCCCCCTAGAATATGCTGAATATATCGTATCGCTGTTGGCAGGGCCGGGGGGATTGACAGATTTCACGGTTGAAGAGGGCCCAGATGAGTTCAAATTAGAGGGGCTACCTGCGGTCAGCCTAACATACACCTATCAGGCTGGAAACGGTGAGAAGCAGAGAGAAGCACGATTGCTTGCGCTTATCGGTGACGGACGAGCCGTCAGCATCACGATCAGTGATAGTGTTTCGGCTTTTGACAGCACTCGTGCCGTACTTGATACGATCCTGGCAGAATGGCGGTGGTTGATCTGAGAAAGAGCTTACCTATATTAGTCCTCTTGATCGTTCTTGCCAGCTTTTCCGCACACGCTAACGGAAGCATAATGGATCAGTTCGAGCGCAGTGTTGGTGCTGGGGCAGTAGCTGATTTGGTCAAGGCGTATGGTGGTGAGTACCATCTGCCTGTGTGGGAGAAGCAGTGGGTGGATGCGGTATTCGAACGGCTTGTTCAGGTTACCGCCCGCAAAGATGTTCTTACTTATTCGTTGACCGTACTCAACTCGATGGAAGCGAATGCGTTTGCGCTTCCGGGAGGATTTATATTTATCACACGCGGCCTTCTGCGGGAACTGCAGGGTGATTCGCACCGGCTGGCAGCAGTGCTTGGTCATGAGCTCGCTCATGTTGAACTAAAGCACGGAATTAACACAGTGCTTAGGCACCTTGGCTTGACCGTCTTGGTGGAAATGGGGATGTTCTGGCTTGATGTGGCTAGTTCTGAAGTGGTACGAATGGCCAGTGCCACAGTGCTTCAGCTCATCCGCCTAGGGTGGGGGCGTGATGCTGAGTTCGAAGCAGATCTCTTGGGACAAGAATTGGCGTACGCAGCAGGATTTGATCCAGCCGGTGCCGTAATGTTAATGGACTATCTAATATCCATTGAATCTGATGATCATTCTGTCAGCATTTTCAGCACTCATCCAGCCAGTGCCGAGCGCCGCAGCCGTATGGCTGGGAGGGTAGGTCAATTTTGGAGTAAACCAGTGAAAAATACGGAAAACCTGCCGATGAAAGTAGCTGGGAACGGCAGGAATTCCGATCCGAATCCTCGAATGGATTTTATGGGTAGATTCGTAGTAGAATTAGTCTCTGGTGCTAATGGGAGTTTACTGAAAGTTTATGATAAGCAGCTCAATCAGGAATTGAACTGGCTTCCTGACAAGAATGTTCTGGAGGCAGAATGGTCCCCTGACGGACGGTATTTGGCAGTAGTTGTGGAGGATATGGGGAGGCAGAGCATCCTGCTGTTGGACCGTTATGGCCGAATTGCCCATGATTGGCGGCAGTTTCAGGGCGCACGGGCGTCTACCCTGAGGTGGGATCCCTCAGGCAAACGTTTGGCCTACGTGTTGAATGATGGGGGAAACATCAAGCTCATCGTGGGCTACGTCCCAGATCGAGTGGATGTACCTCTTGCTCTTGGGGCGACCATCACAGATCTTGTTTGGAGCGATGACGGAGATGAACTGTACTTTTTCGACGGGCGAGATTGGTTCGAAATACATGGGCCCAGTCAAGAGCCTGTTGTGATTGTAAATCCTGTCCCACGAGTGGTAGAACGGCGCTCCTTTTTTTCTCCCACTGTTGAGCGAGACGGGAACACAATTCGACTGACAAGACCCCAGCTGACTATTCCCTAATTCGTCATTGGAGGCTGTTTATGAAGCTGTTGCTTGCATGGCCGCAGCTGAATGAGGCTCATGTAGAGACGATTCAGCAAGAAACAGGTGCGGTGCTTCTCCGACCGGCAGACAAAGATGAACTGCCTGAACTTGTGGAACATGCAGAGGTGATCTTTGGGTATATCAAGCCAGAACTCCTCATCCGGGCGGTTCGCTGCCGATGGATGCAGATACCGTTCGCCGGCGTTGAAAAAGTCCTGGCGGTACCCTGGGGTAATCCCGACATGTTCCTCACTAACGGCAGCGGTATTTTTGGGCCTAATATCGCTGAGCATGTGATTGGAATGATGCTTGCCTTCAACCGGGGGCTGCACATTGCTCGCGATTACCAGCATAAGCGCCAGTGGCGTTGGGATGAGCCCTACCCATTCCGTGAGCTTACCGATTCAGTTGTCGGAATTCTAGGTTTTGGGGATATCGGGCAGCATGTGGCGCAGCGGTTGGCTGCTTTTGGCTGTAGGATCATCGGTTTTCGGACGCAGCCCAGGGGAGATGAGCAATACGTTGAAGCGGTATATCGGTTGGACGAGGTTGACAATCATCTCGATAAGCTGGACTATGTCGTCTGTGCGCTGCCCCACACCAATAAGACCGTTGGTTTCTTGAATCGTGCAAGGTTAGCGAAGATGCCGAAGCATGCGGTAGTCATCAATGTTGGGCGCGGGTCTCTTATCCCAGAAGAAGATCTTTACGAAGCCCTATCTCAAGGCGTTATTGCAGGAGCTGGTTTGGACGTTCTGCCAGAAGAACCGCTGCCTGCTGACAGCAGGCTTTGGGATCTGCCTAATCTCATCCTTTCGCCGCACAACAGTGGCTATACGCCGTACCATGCGGATCGTGCGCTGGAGATTTTCTTGGACAATTGGCAGAGCTTTATTAGGGTGGGTAGACCGCACCGCAACGTTATCGATCCTGAAAAATGGTACTAAAAAAGCCCTGCTTCTGCAGGGCCCATGTTCATGTTTATGAGGCGCAGTCTTTGCTGCACTCACCGTTTTGGCAAGACGGTGTATCCGCTTTGCGGCTGTCGTTAATGTAGAATCCAGATCCCTTAAAGATGATGCCAACGTTCTTGCTGATCAATCGCTGTACTGTACTTCCACATGTAGGACAGACAGATATAGGGTCGTCCTTTATGCTTTGCTCTAGTTCAAACTGGCCACATTTCTCACACCGATAATCATATCTCGGCATCTGGCGTCCCTCCTAATTATTGACATTTCTAGGGACTATTCTATACTGTGCTCTGTACGAGTGCAAGGGTGTTTATACGTATTTAACTAATGGCAAGGGGAGCAGTTAATCATGGCAAACGGAAAGTTGAAGTCTTTACACATTCTTTTTACCGCACTAATTCTATGCATAACTCTTCAAGGTTTGTCAGCTCCTGTGTTGGCAGGGGAAGAAGCATCACCAGCAAACATTACGATCAAGCTGCCAGAACTGCAGCTTAGTCAGGAACTTGAAGAAGAGGTTTCTCATCTCAGCGTCGAGTCAGTTCTTGATCAGGTACAGATGGACGAGTCGGCTGCTGAAGTCGTTCTCCGGATCAATGAGGCGATTGCCGGCCTCACTGATATCGAAGCAGATGTGAAGTTTACTGAGGTGCGTGGCGAACGTCAGGAGGTCGTTACACTCCGGTTCATAGCTAGTTTAGTGCATAAAATGGTTCGCATGGAGTTTAACTCTCCCAGCGCCTTAAGGGGCCAGGTCTATGTTGCGGATCGTGCAGCTATGGAAGTCCGAATGTACACGCCTGTAAACAACCATATCATGATCCAGAAGATTGAAGATTTAGGGAATCAGGCAGCAGGTGCACTCAACCTATCTGATCTCGACCTCGAAGATTTGTTTGATTTTACTCGCTATCAGGTAGAAGTCAGCAGTGTATCTGAGGAAGATGGAATTACAACCTATGAACTCAAAGTTTCGGGCTTTGATGAACAGGTGCAGGTTGTTGAGGTAAGAAACGATACCTTTATTCCTCATGCGATACGTGAGTACGAGGGTGATGTCCTAATTCGGACTCTTACCTTCGAGAATGTCATTACTGACCAAGGTTTGTCTGCAGAAACCATTGCAAAATTGCCTGCGGTGAAAGAAATGCGATTGTAGGGGGAGCTTTTTGAGATGTCTTGGCGCGGTTTGCTCAAGCTCATAATCTTACTTATATGTTTGACCCAGTTTGGCGCAGTTGCCTGCGCGGCGGAGCTTAAGGGTGAACTGCTCTTTGGATACGGCGCCAGTGGGTGGCAGGCAGGGCTGGGTTTGACCCAAGAGACAGTCAAGACCATTGGGTTCTTTGGGTACGAAAAAACTGGCATCGTAGGGTTTTTGTCTCACGACATTGTCGATGTTGAATCGTTTTCAAGCTGGATAGGTGGGCATAAGCAAGTGAGCGTAGGCAATGTCGGGTACACCTTAGAGGTGTTTGTTGCAAACACTCAGCGGCCAATTCTATCGACGTTCCTAGATAATGTAGATCCCCATGTTGGTGCCTATGGGGAGTATAACCGGATGTATGGTGAATACGGCCATGGCCTGAGCGGTTCAGCACATCTGTATGTTAACGACGAAGGTGGACTAGATTACACCATTCAGCCCTTTTTGCAGTTGCGACGGGGTGGCACATGGCGCCTGTCTGCTCACCTCGGTACCAATTTTGGAGTTGGTCTGTCGTATCTAGAGCCAAGCGAAACTCTTAAGCTCGATTTGTCCTACGGCGAAGCAGGATTCAGTGCTTATGGGCTTGTTGATGTACCGAACGAACCCATGTCCATCGGAGCAGGTTGGAACGGAAATCAATTGCAGGGATTTATACGGTATCATTTTTAGATATGATCTTTTCTGGAGAAACGAAGGATACAGCCTTCGTTTCTCGCGTGTTTTGCTGGATAAGAGGTGTAGCCATGAACGTAGTCCTATTTGAACCGGAAATTGCCGCTAATGCTGGCAATGTTGCGCGTCTGTGTGCCGCTACCGGCGCGGCCTTACATCTGATTCGCCCTCTTGGTTTCTTTTTGCATGATAAGCATCTGCGCAGAGCGGGCCTGGATTATTGGGAATACGTAGATCTCAAGGTGCATGATTCTTGGGACGACTTCATGACTGCCATCGACGGCAAGGGGGCCATCTACTTAGTTGAAACGGGAGGTGACCAGATTTACACTGAACCGACCTATGGGCCCGATGACTATTTCGTCTTTGGTAGTGAGACCAGCGGCCTGCCAGAAGGCCTTCTGAAGCAATGGCAGCAGAATATCATAACCATCCCCCAGAAAAATGTGCGTTCACTAAACCTAGCCAACACTGTTGCAATCGTTGTGTATGAGGCGTGGCGGCAGTTAGGCTTTGGGGAAGGATAATTTGATATTGTACCGAATTACTATTTGGTGTGCCTAAAGACATCTTGGGTGTGAGGTGAAAGGATTCATGTCAGTTAAAACGTTTTTCGGAGGAATCCATCCGAATTACGCAAAAGAACTAACCGCTGCAAGTCCCATTGAGGTTTTGTCAGCACCCGAGACAGTTGTTGTTCCTATGCTGCAGCATATTGGAGCTCCCGCTGTCCCGACTGTAAAGAAGGGAGACAAGGTCCTAGCCGGACAAGTTATAGGAGAGGCTCCCCAGCCTATCAGTGCTCCGGTACATGCTCCCATATCCGGAACCGTTGTGGCAGTCACTGATCGGCCACACATCAATGGCCGGTCAGTGCTTTCTGTTATCATTGAGAACGATGGCCAGAATGAGTGGGTCGAATTGGATACCCATCCTGATCCGGTCCAGCTTGACCGTGAGGTAATCTTGAGCAAGATCCGGGCAGCTGGCATTGTCGGTATGGGTGGAGCCGGTTTTCCAACAGCGGCCAAGCTAACTCCGCCGAAGGACGCCACTATTGATTATCTGATTCTAAACGGTGCGGAGTGTGAGCCATACCTAACCGCGGATCATCGCTTAATGCTGGAATACGCCGAGGACGTGATCTTAGGCGCCAAGCTGATGGCAAAGGTCTGCGGAGCTAAGAAGATTATTATCGGTATCGAAGATAACAAGATGGACGCTGTTGCAGAGCTTCAGAAGTTTTCTGGCGCGATTGAGATTGCACTCCTCGACACAAAGTATCCACAGGGTGGAGAAAAACAGCTGATTAAAGCGATTACTGGTCGAGAAGTCCCTTCCAACGGACTGCCTTTCCAGGCAGGCGTAGTCGTCCAGAACGTTGCCACCGCTGTGGCTGTCGCTCAGGCTGTCCGAGATGGTAAACCGTTGGTTGAGCGGATTGTAACCGTCACAGGGCCTGTTATAAACGAGCCCCGTAACTTCTTGGTTCCCATAGGCACACCTTTGCAGAACATTGTAGAGGCAGCAGGAGGCTTTACAGAAGAGCCAGGTAAGGTCATCGTGGGCGGCCCGATGATGGGCATGGCTCAGGTGGGTCTTGAGGCCCCAATTGTTAAGACTTCTAATGGTATTCTGGCGCTTTCAAAGGCTGAGAGTCACGAGCCTAATGTAATGCCCTGTATTAAGTGCGCCCGCTGCGTCGACGTATGCCCGGTCTATTTGCTTCCGCTTAGGCTAGAGGCCTTCGGTATGAATGAGATGTGGGATGAAGCGAAGGCGTATGGTGCAATGGACTGCATTGAGTGTGGCTGCTGTACCTACATCTGCCCATCGAAGCGGCCTTTACTGCAGTACATTCGCGTTGCAAAGAACCAGATTGTGGCAGCAAGCCGCAAGAAATCGAGCTAAGGGAGGGTGGGTCATGGAAAACTTACGATTAATTGTTACACCAAGTCCGCATGTGCGGGACAAAGACACAACCCCGAACATCATGTTCGCAGTCTTGATATCTCTCATTCCAGTAGCTGCAGCTTCGCTGTACTTCTTTGGGTTCAATGCCCTGCGGCTGATCCTCCTGGGAGGTGCGGCTGCAGTTGCCACCGAAGCGATCTTCCAAAAAGTACGCGGGCGTCAGATCACCATTAGCGACGGCAGTGCGTTGGTGACAGGTGTTTTGCTGGCTCTAAGTGTTCCGCCAACGCTTCCCAGCTGGATGATTATCGTCGGTTCAGTGGTAGCTATCGCCATTGGCAAACAGGTCTTTGGCGGCCTGGGTCACAACATCTTTAACCCGGCACTCGTAGGGCGAGCATTCTTGGTTGCTTCGTTTGCCCAACCCATGACCACCTGGACTGGCCCCTTCGACACAGTTACGCGGGCTACTCCTCTGGTTGTTGGCGCTGCGCGCAGCAGCTTGCCAGATCTTTTCTTCGGATCTGTGCCAGGTTCGTTAGGTGAAACCTCTGTCTTGGCCATTCTTCTTGGTGGCATCTATCTGTTCTATAAGGGAATTATTGATTACCGCATTACCTTGGGAGTTCTAGGTTCTGCAGCGGTGATGAGTTTCCTGACAGGAGCCAACCCAGTGTTCGAACTGTTTTCTGGCAGCCTTCTGTTTGCGGCAGTGTTTATGGCAACAGATATGGTTACCTCGCCATATACACCCAAGGGAAGATGGATATTTGGTATTGGCGTAGGCTTTTTGATCATGTTGATCAGAACATGGGGCAGTTTGCCTGAAGGTGTTACCTATGCAATTCTTATTATGAACGCAGTCACACCGCTCATTAACCGGTGGACTCGCCCGCGCATCTATGGTCAGGGGGTGCATAAGAGTTGAATGAATCTGTACGCATGATAGTGGTGCTGACAGTGATCGCCATGGTGTCTGGCGGTCTGTTGGCCTGGGTTAATGATTGGACCGGTGCAATCATCTCTGAAAACCAACTCCAGGCGATGATGGCATCGATTCAGGAAGTGCTGCCTACCGCCACTAGAGTTGAAAGACTCAGCAGCAGCCCAAGCACCCTGGTTGAAGAAGATCCTGACCAGGCCCGTGAGGTAGAACAGGCCACTACAGAAATGTTTATTGGCTTTGACGACAACGATCGTCCCGTGGGCTATGCCTTCGTTGGAGAGGGGCCTGGATATGGTGGTGCTGTACGGGTTCTGGTTGGTGTAGATGGCGCTAGTGGTAAGATTCTAGGAATATCAATCGTCAGCCACGCAGAGACCCCAGGTCTCGGTTCACGGATTGAGGAAGAGAGTTTCCGCAGTCAGTTTGTCGGTAAAACTCTCAATGATCCCATCGCACTGGGACGTGACATTGACGCTTTGACTGGTGCTACCGTATCTAGCAGAGCTGTCGTTCAAGCAGTGCGCACTGGTTTTGAAGATGCCTCAATTGCTTACGAAAGGAGTAGGTAAGATGGGCGGCCTCATGAAAGAGTTCTTCAAAGGACTATGGAATGACAACCCCACATTCCGCCTGCAGATCGGCCTTTGTCCAGTACTGGCGGTAACCAGCAGTGCCCTGAATGGGTTGGGAATGGGACTTGCGACAACCTTTGTATTGATTTGCTCGAGTGTGTTGATTAGCCTGCTAAAAAATGTCATTCCTTCGAAGGTACGGATTCCGTGCTATATCATTGTTATCGCTACTTTTTCAACGATCGTTGACTTGGTAATGCACGCTTTCTTGCCAGACCTTCACCGGGTGCTGGGTATCTTTATTCCGTTGATTGTGGTAAACTGTATCTTAATGGGCCGCGCCGAAGCATTTGCCTCGAAGAACAGCGTTGTGAGCTCGGCTTTAGATGGTCTCGGAATGGGACTAGGCTTTACCTGGGCGCTGACCTTAATTGGTGCTATTCGGGAAATCCTTGGGTCTGGCTCCATATTTAATCATAAGTTTGTTGCCGATACAGCAGCCACCTTTGGGTTTTTCTCGCTGCCGCCTGGTGCTTTCGTTACCGTAGGAATTTTGATTGCGGGTATGAACATCATCAGTGCCCGGCTGCGTAAGGCCAGTTAGGAGGCGGTAAGAGTATGGAACTGTTCTATATTTTTATTGGTGCTGTGTTTGTCAATAACTTCGTTCTTGTACGTTTCCTTGGTATCTGCCCCTTTATGGGTGTTTCCAAGCAAACCGAAACAGCATTGGGAATGGGACTGGCGACCACCTTTGTTATGGTAGTCAGCGCAGCGTTGACTTGGCTGCTTCAGTGGTTTGTGCTGGAACCATTTGGTCTGCCGTTTCTCCAGACCCCTGTCTTTATTCTCTCCATTGCTTCAATGGTACAGCTTGTGGAGATGTTTCTTAACAAAACCAGCCCAGGATTGCACCGCGCGCTTGGTATTTATCTTCCGCTGATCACTACGAACTGTGCCGTCTTAGGTTTTTCCTTAATTGCGGTGCAGGGAGCTTACTCTTTCATTCAGTCGATCATCTTCGGATTGGGTGCCGGTGTTGGGTTTACCCTTGCTTTGATGCTTCTGGCCGGTATTCGGGAAGAAATGCAATTTGCAGATGTTCCTGAGCCTCTCAAGGGGATAGGGATTGCGTTTGTTATCGCAGGTCTTCTTTCTCTAGCATTCAGTGGATTTTCTGGGCTGGTCTAATTTGGTCCTTATTTAGGGAGGGTTTTCATTGAGTACAACTGTAATTTCCCTCATAAGCATGGGTCTCCTCGGCGCACTGTTTGCCGCTGGGCTGTTAGTAGCGTCGAGAGTGTTCGCTGTTGAAACTGACCCACGGGCAGACCAAGTAGAAGAGGTCCTGCCTGGAGCGAACTGCGGCGCCTGTGGTTATGCAGGATGCCGTGCTTTTGCTGAAGCGGCTGCTGGTGGTCAAGCACCGCCAGATGGTTGCCCAGTAGGTGGAGCGAAGGTAGCCAGTCTCGTCGCTAAGATTCTCGGTGTCGAGGTCGCCGAAGGTGCAGTCCGCAAGGTTGCACAGGTTCTCTGCGCCGGGGGCAATGCCGAGGCAAAGATCGTAGCCGAGTATGACGGGCCGAGAGACTGCCGTGTTGCACAAAACACTCAGAACGGTTCGTTCAAGGCCTGCAGCTATGGTTGCTTAGGTTTGGGTACTTGTGTAGCCGCCTGCCCCTTTGATGCCATGTATATGGACGATAATGGCCTGCCTGTGGTTATTGAGGAAAAATGTACAGGTTGCGGAATGTGTGTGCGCGCCTGCCCCAGGAATATTATTGTCTTGGCCGAAGAGCCCCAAGGTGTTCATATCCGCTGCCGGTCACTTGCTTTGGGCAAAGATGTGCGCGGCGTCTGTTCTGTGGGCTGCATCGCCTGCCGCCGTTGTGAAAAAGAGTGCCCTGTTGATGCCATTACGGTCGAGAATAACCTGGCTGAGATCAACTACGACTTGTGTATTAACTGCCGCAAGTGCGTAGCTGTCTGTCCGATGAACACAATTCAGTATCAAGAGGGCAAACCTGTGTTGAAGAAGAAGCGGGCAAGCTAGGGAGGGATCTTGTTGAGAAGGAACATAGGGTCTCACCCTTATCTGCTTGCCATTGGAATCGCCGTTGCCGTCATTGGTTTGGCGGCAATCGGCTATTTCTTCATATACCAGCCTTATCTTGCACGCTCTTACACAGATGCCCAGGCTAGCCGCATCTTAATGAGCACAGTCGTGGACGTTAGTGCTTACGGCCGTGATGCTGAGACTTACGTAAAGCAGGCTTTTGATGAGATGGAAAGGCTCGAAGGGCTTCTCTCACGTCATATAGTCGACAGTGAAGTTTCGCAGATTAACGCGCAGGCTGGCGAATGGGTAAAGGTTTCGGATCCTACTTTAGCCGTTATCGAGCTTGGAATTGAGTATGGAGAACTCACGGGAGGTGCGTTTGATATTACCGTGGGGGCGCTCGTCAGTCTGTGGGGATTTGGCACTGGCGATTATAAAGTACCAACCAATGAAGAAATCGCAAGTGCGTTACAAACGGTCGATTACCGCCGCATCGAAGTAGACAAGGCCGGAAAACGGGTGCGCATTCCCGCGGGCACTGTGTTAGATCTAGGCGGTATCGCAAAAGGTTATATCGTTGATGAAGCGCGCAGGTTCCTTGTTGAGAATCGCATTCAGCGTGCGATTGTTAACGCTGGTGGAGACATATCAGTCATTGGATCTCGCCCCGATGGGACTCCTTGGCGTGTCGGTGTACAGAATCCAGATGATCCATCGCAAATACGCTGGGTAATTCCTCTGCAGAACAACAGTGTTGTCACGTCTGGTGACTATCAGCGCTATTTCGTTCAAGACGGCGAGCGCTGGCATCATATCCTTGATCCGCGAACGGGTTTTCCTGCACGTAGGATTCGCAGTGTAACAATTGTGACAGACAAGGCGGCAAGGGCGGACGCTTTATCTACCGCCGTGTTTGTTTTAGGTTTAGAAGAAGGAAGTACACTTGTAGAGAAACTTCCAGGAGTCGAGGCAATTATCGTAACAAGTGACGACCATGTATGGATTTCTTCTGGACTAGCTGGATCCATAGTATCACTCTAGTGTACTAGGCTAACTTTCGCACGCGGGGGTTAGCCTTGTTTTTTAAAATACACCAAGGGGGGAAATCTATGGAAGCATCTAAGCGAGCTGCAGAGCTGCGAGAGAAGGTGCAGCCTTACGTGGCTGCCCAGAAAAACATTGAGACAGGCTTTGATATTGCCGAAACTGCAACCAGCCAGAAAAAACGAATCCTCGAGATTCTCGGAGGTACCGAATCTGACTGGGACGATTGGAACTGGCAGATGAGCAACCGGATCAAGGACGTCGACACTCTCGCAAGAATCGTCGAACTCGACGAAGATGAAAAGGCGGTCATCTCAGAGATAGGGAAAACCTATCGGTGGGCTATTTCGCCGTACTATGCTTCGCTTATGAGCCCAGACAGCCATGCCTGTCCCATTCGGTGGCTGGCCATTCCCTCAGCTTACGAGTATTCTGAGGAAGGCGAACTCGATCCCATGGATGAGGAGCATACTTCGCCTGTCCCTGGAGTGACGCGGCGCTATCCAGATCGACTCATCATTAAAGTTACTAACCAGTGTGCAATGTACTGCAGACACTGCCAGCGCCGCCGGTTGATTGGCGAAACGGACCATCATGCATCCGAAGAGGTCCTGCAGGGTGCCATCCGCTATGTGAGGGATAATCAAGAAATAAGAGATGTCCTCATAACCGGTGGCGATGCGTTTACGCTAGATGATGACGTCATCGAGTGGCTTCTGAAAGAACTGACAGCAATTTCTCACGTCGAAATCGTACGCTTCGGAACGAGGACTCTTGTAACGATGCCCCAGAGAATTACTTCTAGACTCTGCAATATTCTCAGCAAGTATCATCCTGTTTATGTGAACACTCATGTTAACCATCCCAAAGAGATTACTCCCGAATTGGCAGCGGCAGCTGATCGCTTGAGCCGCGCTGGCGTTCCCCTAGGCAACCAGGCTGTTCTGCTGCAGGGCATCAATGCCTCGCCACATGTTATGAAAAAGCTCAACCACGAGCTATTGAAGGTGCGAATTAGGCCTTATTATATCTTCCACGCCAAATGCGTGAAAGGTACACTGCATTTTAGGCCGCGTATCGAAACCGGGTTGGAAATCATGGAACAGCTCCGTGGATACACTTCAGGGATGGCTATACCCACTTATATAGTAAATGCTCCTGGTGGACTAGGGAAAACACCAATTCTGCCGAATTATTTAGTTGGGTGGGGTGAGGACTACGTTCTAATCCGCACATGGGAAGGGAAAGTCCTGCGCTACCCGAACTTTTCCGGAGAATTGCCGAACTCTGTCGAGTTCATGGAAAATAAGGAGGGCTGTATTGATGTATGATTTAGCAATTATAGGAGGAGGCCCGGCTGGTCTAGCTGCGGGCTTGTATGGTGCTCGCTCCAATCTGAGAACGGTTATCATCGAGCGAGGCCTGCCCGGTGGCCAGATGCAGAACACACTCGATATCGAGAACTATCCTGGCTTTAAGCATGTTCTCGGGCCCGATCTTTCCAATCATATGTATCAGCAGACACTAGAACTAGGTGTCGAATGGAAGACTGGTGAAGTAACAGAAGTGCGGCTCGATGGGCAGCCCAAGCTCCTTCGGGTTGGTAAAGACGAAATTGAGGCGAAGGCTGTCATCATTGCCTCAGGGGCACTGCCCAAGTACCTTGATGTTCCGGGTGAGAAGGAATTTCAAGGCCGCGGCGTATCTTACTGCGCTACATGCGACGGTGCTTTCTTTAGGGGCAAGCATGTGTTTGTGGTAGGTGGTGGCGATTCGGCAGTGGAAGAGGGCTTGTTCCTCACTAATCATGCGGAAAGCGTAACCGTGATCCACCGTCGTGATACCCTGAAAGCCCAGCCCTATCTACAGGAACGGGCGTTCAAGAACCCGAAAATGAAGTTTGTTTGGGATTCTGCTGTCGAGGAAATACTCGGTGACACCAAAGTGACCGGTGTGCGGGTACGGAACCTTAAGGACGACACTACCACGGTCCTCGAAGGTGATGGGGTGTTCATCTACATCGGGTTCTATCCCAATTCCGGCTTCTTGAAGGGCACCGGCATCCTAAACGATCAGGGCTATGTGATCACCGATGCCAAAATGGCCACTACGATTCCTGGCGTGTTTGCGGCTGGCGATGTGCGTGATACACCTCTGCGCCAGATCATCACCGCATCGAGCGACGGAGCTCTTGCGGCCATGAGTGCGTTTCAGTACATCGAAAGCTTGTAGGATAGCTATAATTTGGTATATTTCTCCCGCGGCACACCAATAATATGGAAAAGATGTGCTGCGGGAGGGTGATGTATGAAGCCGCTGACCAAGTCGGCACTGGTTTTTGTACTCTTTGCGGTTACAGCGTATGGGGCTGTTGGTGCGGCTTATGCCCAGGTTCTGCGCAATGGCATGCGTGGCGAGGAGGTCAGGGCCTTGCAGGAGCGTCTTGTCAGGCTTGGTCATGATCTGGCTGTGGATGGTATATTCGGCCGGGAGACAGAGTCAGTTGTGCTGCAGATTCAGGAGCTTGCTGGAATCTCTACAGATGGAATCGTGGGAAAGCAGACAGAAGAGGTGCTCCGCATTCTTGAGGAGAGTGTGATTGTTTATACCGTTCAGCGCGGGGATACACTGTCTGATTTGGCTTTTGCTTACGGAACAACAGTCAATCAGATTATGCGCCGCAATGGCCTGGATAATCCGAATCAGCTCTATGCCGGTCAACGCCTTTTGATTCCGAATATCAGCCAGGTGGCTTTTAGCGGAGCGCGCCGTACTCCGCGTGTCACCTTCAAGTGGCCCCTCCAGGGGCGGATCAGTTCTGGCTTTGGGTGGCGTAATCACCCGATCACCAAGGTGCGGCACTTCCACGCTGGTATCGATATTGCTGCTCCCCACGGTACCCCAGTTAGAGCCGCTGCAGCGGGGCGGGTGGTCAGTGCCGGGAGGATGGGTGCCTATGGCCTTGCGGTTGTAATTGACCATGGCAGTGGTTATACCACGTGGTACGGGCACTGCAGCAAACTCCTGGTGCGAGTAGGTGATCAGGTAAAAGAGGGCCAGCAAATTGCTCTAGTTGGCAGTACCGGGCAGTCAACTGGGCCCCATTTGGATTTTCGAATCAAAATCGGGGAATATGCAGTTGACCCTTTGGAACTCCTTCCATAAGCAAGAAAGCAGGCACGGAAGAGCAAAACGAAGCGTTCCGCGCCTGCTTCTTATTTGAGAAAGCGGCTCATAGCATTCATCAGATCCTCTAGGGCACCTTCGCCTTCTTCGTCATTCAACGCCTGCTTGATGCAGTGCCTGCTGTGATTCTCAAAAACCGCCAATCCTACCTTATCGAGCGCTGCCCGAACTGCGGCGATTTGATTGAGAATGTCTACACATGATTGCCCTTCCGATATCATGCGGTGAATACCCCGCACTTGCCCCTCGATGCGTTTTAAGCGCCGCAGGAGGTTTTCTCGATCCATTTCCACGTTCATAACAATCCTCCTAAAGCATCCTAACTCGATCATACAAATTGCTGTGTGTTCTGTCAAATGGCTGAGCGGAGGGATGGTAGAGACGTCCATTCCACCAAGTGCAGTAGGGCTTTCCGTCTTTCAAGTATACTTTGGGCAAATCACGATTGATACTGGCACGTCTGGCAATTAGACGGACCGGCAAGCCGGGCGATGGGTGAGGAACGGCACTAAGGTCAAGGATAGTAAGGTTCATTGCTGCCTTGCCGACAACGGCAACTGGCTGACCGTCTACAAAAGCTTGCGGCTTTTCTCCCTTGACTATGCGGCTGACGACACGCGCCGTCTGTACTGCAGGTGTTGATTGGGGTTCCATGGTGAAACCATCTGAATACCCGATGGGAACCACTCCGACAAGCATATCTCGGTGGGCTTTATACGTACCACCATATCCGACACTAGATCCGGCGGATATTCTTCTCACAGAGATAACTTTGGCGTACAGGGCCCACGTTTCCTTCAACTGCAGTTCATCTGCGCCCTTACCCTGTCCATAGAGAAGAGTACCGATCCGTACCATATCCAGATGGGTGTGCGGCCCAAGACAGAAGGCGGCACTGTTTGCAGCATGCCAGATGAGATTGTTCAGTCCTGCTTGAGCAAAGGCTTCTTTGACCGCTAGGAACGTCCGCAGTTGCCTGGCTGTCCGTGAAGAGCTGCTCCCTTCCGCAAAGTGGGTAAAGACTCCAGCCAACTGCAATTTGGCAGAACGGGCAATGCGCTCACCCAATGCTACTGCGTCGTTTGGCTTGATTCCAAGCCGCCCTAACCCTGTATCGACCTTGAGGTGTACAGGGAGGGGAAAGTGCTTGTCGGCTGCACGTTCAAACAGTGAAACCTGCTCCGCACTCTCGATGGTTGGGATCAACCGGTGTTTGATTACCAGTGGAATTTGCTCATGCAGTGGTGGTGTTAACAGCAATAGTGGTGCCTGAGAGAGTTCTCGGATGGTGAGGGCTTCTTCGACACTACTCACCGCAAAAAGCTTTGCTCCGAGACGGTGGAGAAAGCGTACCACTACTGGTGCCCCGTGGCCGTAGGCGTCACTTTTGACAACGGGGCAGAGTTCTGCCGTCGTAAGGGATACGAGCTGTTTGTAGTTATGGGCCAGGCTATCGAGGTTAACCTCAATCCAGCTAGACCATTTCATTTTCGGCGCCGTTGACGGATTTTTAGAGCAGCCTGCCACAGACGATATAGCGGCCTGTTGAGTACGTAATCATATTCGCCCACGTATTCCCGGAGAATTGCCCCAAACCCTTCTTTGAACCGATATAGCCCGTACAGGGGATTATTCGGATCAACCTCGCCTGACACTCCTCTAAAATCATACACTGTACATCCTGAAGCTTTCGCCCATTTGATCATTTCCCACTGCATTAGGTGACTAGCTTGAAGATTGCGATGTTCATTACTGGACGCACCGTAGACATACCACGCCCGTGTGCCCAGACGAAAGGCTATGGCACCGGCCAAGGGAATGTCATCGTAGTATGCTAAGAACAGCTGAGCTAACCCATCTTCTACGAGACATTCCCAGAGTTTCTCGAAATAAGAAAGATCGCGAACCGTAAATCTATCTCGTTCAGCCGTTTCCTGCAACAGCGCATAAAAGACATTCAGCTCTTTTTTACCAAGGCACCGCCTGACCTTTACGCCTTTGCGGGCAGCATAACGGATGTTGTAGCGGGTCTTGTTCTTCATATTGGCCAGTATGTCCTGGAGTGGGGGAGTTATGTCGAGATCCATCACGAATTTAGGCTGCACTCCCGAGAAGGGTGAGTCATCGATAGCCTGGGCTAGTCTATGTTCTTGGGCAAAGGCTTCCCATTCTCTGTCTCCTATGAGAATGGCCGGGTCCATCTTCCAGAGAATTGCGCGCTGTTCCTGGCCCAACCCTTTGATGCCCTCTACCAGTGCGGCCAGGGCTTCTCTAGATGAATAAAGTGGCCCTCTAGGGGAGTAGAAGATCTTGAAGCCCAATCCCGGCAGCGTGCGTGCCAAAACAAGAGCGGCCGCTTCGACGCCTTTCTCGCTCTGAACGGCCATAGGGTAGTATTCCCACCCAGTCAAGGTCTTCAGCTTGCCCCAATTGGTGGTTTGCAGGACAGAACCGCGCGGATGGCGCGCCACGTATTCGTTGAAGGCGGACTGCTCCTCCAAGTACAACAGTGCTTTCATAGGATGCCCCTCCATCATGAGGTATCAGTGACAGTATATGTACTAATCACAGGGGTGGGAACGTAAGAATTAGAGAAGAATCTGCACGTTTGCGGGGGGAAATCGGTGAGAAACCTACTGCTGTTGTTCCTGGCTCTGCTCCTAAGTATTGGCCCTTCTGCCCAGGCGGCAAACCCGCCGGACATAAGTGCCATCGCTTATTTAGTATATGATGCAGATTTCGGCAGAGTTCTGGCAGAGAAGAATGGATATCAGAGGCGCTCTATCGCCAGCATCACCAAGGTGATGACGGTCCTTATTGGAGTGGAACTGGTTGAACAGGGCAAGATCTCGCTCAGTGATAAGGTGACAGCCAGTGCCCGGGCAGAGAGCCGAGATGGTACGCAAATCAAGCTGCGGGCGGGAGATACGTTTACAGTTGAGGAACTCCTCTATGCTTCTGCTCTGCAATCGGCAAACGATGCGGCTGTAGCCCTGGCAGAATACATCAGTGGGAGCGAAGAAGAGTTTGCCAGGCTCATGACAAGACGCGCTCAGGAACTCGGGCTCACCGACACCAATTACGTGGACTCAACCGGCCTTTTATCGATCTTCAGTGACAACTATTCTACGGCCTATGATCAGGCTCGGCTATTCCAAACAGCGATGGAACACGAGTTATTCCGCAAGATCTTTGGGACACAAGAGTACAACCTAAAAGCTCAAGGGCGTACCATCGGTAACACTCATCCGCTTTTGGGAGAAGTCGAAGGAGTGGAGGGCGGTAAGACAGGTGCGACTACCCCTGCCGGGCATACGTTGATTACGTCCACGCAGCGTGATGGCCGCCGCCTAATTACGGTCGTCTTGGGAGCGAAAAGCCGTGAGATCCGCAATGCAGAAAGCGAAGAGCTGATCGAGTGGGCATTTAGCAACAAGAAGATCCTGATTCCCAAGGGTACTACTGTGGCGACGATGATCGTTCCTGACGGGGTGTTGCACGAGATTGGGGTAACATTAACTCAAGACTTATCAGTATTTGAGCCGGACATCCCTGCCGACAAGTTTACAACGAAGGTGGAATTGGACACCTCCCTACGGGCACCGATCGATCGAGGGGAACAGGTAGGCGAGATTATCATTTACACCGAAGATGGTGAAGAATACGGCCGCTTTCCGGTAGTCGCGCAGCACAGTACAGGCCTGGCGTCGTGGTTGAGAAGAATCTATAACCGGATTAGAATTTTTCTGAGGCAGGTGTTCTAGACTTGCGAATAGGGAGGATATCAAAAGTCCTTGTCCAGCAGCGCATCATGCTCTTGCTCCTTTTTGTGACCACAGCAGCTGTGCTGCTTGTAGGGCGTTTGGTTTACCTGCAGATTGCACGCAATCAGTTCTTTCAGGCGAAGGCTATTGAGCAGCGGATCCAGCGTATCCCAGTAGAAGGGCGCAGGGGGACTATATACGATCGTAATGGGATTCCACTGGCAGTGAGCGTGAGTGCCACTTCTGTCTATGCAGTGCCAGCTCAGGTCGAGAACAAAGAACACACCGCCCGAGTCTTATCTGAGATCCTAGATCTCGATTATGAAACAGTGTTGGCCAGACTCAACCGCCGTTCGGCGAGCGAATGGATTAAGAAAAAAGTGTCACTAGAAGAGACCCAGGCTGTAGTGCAGGCCAATCTTCCCGGGATTGGCGTGGTTGACAGTTCAGAGAGGGTCTATCCCTATGGTTCGGTGGCCCCTCAGGTCTTAGGATTTGTCGGGATTGACAATCAAGGGCTTGAGGGCCTTGAACTCTATTACGATGATGTTTTGCGGGGCAAACCAGGCCAGACAGTATTTGAGCGAGATGCGGTTGGCCGCCGAATTGAGGACGGTGTCGAAGGCTACCTGCCTGGAGCTCCTGGTTCTGATCTGGTATTGACGATCGACTACTATATCCAACAGGTAGCCCAACGGGAAGTGGAACGTGCCACCCGAGAAACCGGATCGAGATTAGGCTTGATCGTGATCGCAGATCCCAAGACAGGAGAAATCCTGGCTAATGCCATATATCCCACTTTTGATATAGAGACCTTCGCTGATTATCCGGTCCAAAACAGGCGCAATGTCGCTGTTACCGATACCTATGAACCAGGTTCCACTTTTAAGGCCGTTACCGCTGCGATTGCCCTAGAAGAAGGAGTCGCCACAGTTAATACGGGTTTCTTTGATCCAGGCTATATTCGAGTATCGGGTTGGACCATCCGCTGCTGGAATCGGGGAGGACACGGGCCCCAATCGTTCTTTGAGACACTCCAGAACTCATGTAATCCCTTCTACGCCAAACTGGGAATGGAGCTGGGATCAGAGAAGTTTTACCCGAACTTGATCAAATGGAATTTCGGTTCGAAGATGGGGGTGGACTTTCCGGGTGAAGTCCCAGGGACCGTTCGTTCACCCGATACCGGAGTTCCCTTGGTTACGTGGGCCAATATAGGTTTTGGCCAGGGATTAACGATGACGCCGCTGCAGCTGCTGGCTGCCTTTGGCGCAATCGCCAATAACGGTATCTACTCGGTGCCACACTATGTGAAAGAGATCGTATCTGAAGATGGAAGCCGCGGGCCCGAAATCCCTCCGCCCCGCCGAGTGGTGAGCGAAGAAACGACTGACATTCTCCGCGAGGCTCTGCGGAGTGTAATAACCCGCGGGTCAGCCAAACGGGCTGAAGCACCAGGTTATTTTGTGGCGGGGAAGACTGGGACAGCTCAAGTGGTGGAAAATGGGCGCTATTCCCACTCGAAAACAGTGACTTCATTTGCCGGATTTGCCCCAGTTCATGATCCACAGATGGTAGCTCTAATCGTACTGTGGGAACCTCAAGGTGCGTTTTATGGAGGAATTATTGCTGCACCTGTCTTTTCCAGGCTTACGCAGCAGGTAATGCCGTTCTTAGGAGTGGATCGTAAGGCCATGGCGGAAGGAGGCCCATGGATCCGAGTCCCCGATGTGGTGGGGATGACCGTAGAGGAGGGGATCCGTAGTCTAGAAGAAGGTAACTTTGAAGTTGAGCAGATTGGCGATGGTACACGGATCATCGGGCAGGCTCCAGAAGCGAATGCCCGGTCCGAGAGAGGAGCACAGGTCTTTATCTTCACCGACACCGATTACCTACCGGCAAGTACAGAACTACCTGAACCCTTTGGGGTCTGATCTTGACAGGGGGCGTTAATATTCCTACAATAAATGCGGAGGCCGAGATCCGTTCGCGGTTCTCACGGCCTCCGTTTTTGTGCCTTTCACAGTGGCCTTGCGAAAAAAGGATTGTGATGCGGGACACAAGATATAGAGTACCTGCTCATGGTCTTTTTTGTGTTTTGTCATATTTTGGAGGGGGCTTTATTGATGGACGCATTTGAGTTGATTCAGGCAGTGCTTGCTGTACCTGCTGCAGGGTCCGTGCTTCTGATACTCCTCGGGCAGCAGCGCATAGCGGTATCTCGGGCAATTTCAGTCGGAGTTACAGGATTGATGTTTCTCTTGTCTGTTAGGCTGGCAGCGCTGACCGAGCTGCAGGGCGGATTCGTTCAATCTGCGGGGCTGGCCCTTCAGGTTGACCGCATCGGCGCCCTCCTGCTTCTGGCCTTTTCAGGGGTCGCCTTTGCCGTTTCTTTGTTTGCCAGTCAATTGCTTGAGAAGGAGATCAATGAGAATAGTGTTTCTCACTACTACTCTGTTTTCTTTCTCCTCCTAGCTGGGCTTATGGGAACGGCCACTGTATCCGATCTGCTTGGTATGTATCTCTGCCTTGAAGTGGTCATGTTGACAGCTGCATACTTAGTTGCCGCAAAAGGTGATGCGTCCGCTCGGCAGGCATCGGCCAAGTATCTCGTTCTAAATCTCTGTGGTTCGGTTCTGCTTCTGACCGGGCTGATAGGTATTTATAGGCTTACTGGCCAGTCAAATTTGCTGAAACTTGGCAAGGCTATGCCGAACGCTGTTGCACTTCACTCGACCAGTATGCGAGCCTTCACAGCGCTTGTCGTGGCGGGGCTAGCAGTAAAGTCTGCGCTCTTTCCACTGCATACCTGGCTTCCTGATGCCCATGGCTCTTCCGCCACTCCATCAAGTGTAGTCATTTCTGGACTGCTGGTTAAGTCGGGTATCGTCTTCATAATAAGGTTTATGGGCTATGTGCTACCGATGGAGTTTATTCAGGCGCTGCCTCTGCAGGAGATCTTGCTCCTCATGTCAGGCCTCGCCATTCTCGGTGGTTCTGTGATGGCCCTACGACAGACAGATATCAAGCGAATGCTGGCCTATTCGACTGTAGCCCAGGTAGGTTATATATTCCTCGGCTTGGGCCTTATGGCAGAAAAATCGCTGATTGGTGCGGTGTATCACATTCTAAACCATGCTGTGGTAAAAGGGATGCTGGTCTTAGCCGCTGGATCGATTATGAAGCTTACAGGTAGGCGGAGAATCGCCGATTTTGCTGGAGTGGGTCGGAGGTTCCCGCTGCCAATGGCTGTCTTTACCGTAGGGGCGCTCTCCATGATTGGTGTACCGCCGCTGAGTGGTTTTGTGTCCAAGTGGTATTTGGGCCTTGGGGCGCTTGAAGCAGGCATGCCTGTTTTCGTTGTTGTCTTGCTAATCAGTAGTGTACTAAACGCACTTTATTATCTGCCTATTGTTATTGCCGCCTTCTTCCGGCCGGGGAGCAACATCGAGCAGCACATGGAGCTTCCTGTAAGCGCAAAGGTCGCTATGGTCTTGTTAGCTGTTGCATGTGTAGGTTTGGGTTTGGCGGCTCATATTCCGGTAGAGTTTATTCGCCCGGCGGTGCAGCAGTTCTTGATGGGAGGTACGTTCTAAGTGGCTGGATGGATTAATAATCTTCCAATAATCGTTGCGGTTGTCCCACTTGTAGGGTCTGCTGTGGTCTCTTATACTGTCCGTCGCGGAGATACCGTTCCGGCTGGCCTTACCGGGTTGATTTCATTCATCACCCTGACTCTTACCTGGTGGCAGTTCTTGCTTGTGAGACAGCATGGCATACTGACTTGTGGTTTGCCAGGTTCGCTGGGCCTAAGCCTGAACTGGCGAGTTGATTTCATCGGGGCGTTTTTCTCCGTGGTTGTTGCAGCAGTGTGGTTCTTGGCCACAATCTTTGCCCGAGAATACATGGAACACGAGCACAGCCAGACTAGGTTTTTTGCCAGTTCCATATTCACTTTGGGTTCTACTCTAGGTGTGTTTGTAGCTGGCGATCTGTTTACGCTTTTTCTGTTTTTCGAAATGATGACTTTTGCCGCCTATCTGCTTGTTATTCATGAGCAGGAGCGGGAGTCAATGTCAGCGGGGAACGTCTACCTCTACATGAGCCTTGTCGGCGGATTGATTCTACTCGCTGCTATCTTTATTCTGCAGTTTGCGTCTGGACACACAAGGTTTGAACCAATGCTGCAGGCCCTAACTGAGCAGGGCATATCTCCTTGGCTGGTTCTTCTGTTGGTCATCGGTGGATTCGGAGTAAAGGCTGGCATGATTCCCCTGCATATCTGGCTGCCGCGGGCTCACCCGGTAGCACCAGCGCCCGCTTCGGCTCTCCTGTCAGCACTGATGATAAAGACAGGTGCGTACGGATTGTTCCGTTTCCTCTATGTGATCTTTACAGCCCCAGAGGGAAGCAGCCTGTTTAGCTATCAGCAGACATTTGGCTACCTGTTCATCTGGATTGGTGCGATCACCATGTTTGTGGGTGCTTTGATGGGGATTATCAACAACTCCATGAAGAAAATCCTGGCCTATTCAAGCATCAGCCAGATGGGGTATATTCTCTTTGGCCTAGGCACTGGCGTTTTTCTTGGCTCCAACGGTGCGGCTGCCCTAGCAGGTTCTTGGCTCCATGCTGTCAACCATGCTTTTTTCAAGTCATTCTTGTTCCTCTTGGCGGGAGCAGTTGTGCTTCATACAGGAGAGCTCAATTTGAATAAACTTGGGGGATTGCGGTCCAAGATGCCATGGGCCTTCGGTTTCTTCTTAGTTGCTGCCGGAGCGATTACTGGAGTGCCCGGCTTCAGCGGATATGTGAGCAAGACCTTAATCCACGAGGCAATTCTCGAGGCTTATCATCTCTACGGATGGCCGGTATTACTCTGGCTCGAGCGGATCTTTGTGATTACCGGAGGCTTAACGGCCGCTTACATCACTAAGATCTGGATGAAGACTTTCTTAGGAAGCCCCCGTCAGAACTGGGATGGAGTGCAGGACATTAGCGTACGGCATAAGCTGGTATTCGGGTTTTACTCACTCGTGATTCTGACCATCGGTACCCAGGCTCAGAGGGTGGTAAATCTTCTTGGCCTGCCTGCAGCAGAAGCTCTGCCTTTCAGTGCTGAATCTGTGGCTCATTTGACCCATGTGCCTTATTGGACCATGCATGAGATGAGCGGCGCACTGGTGTCGTATACGATCGCAGCTGTTGTTCTACTCCTGCTTTGGAAATTCGGTGACAGGATTAGGGTGCCTAAGTGGCTTAGCGTGGAGTACCTGTTTTATGGCCCCGTCTATAGGACTGCAGTGCATGTAATAGAAGACGGAATCAGCCGTCAAGCAGTAGCTAAGCAGACGCGGGTCGGGGATATCATAAGAACTGTCGTGGTCGCGGGTCTAATCCTAGTCGTCTTTCTGGCTGTCCGTTCTTAGTTCTTGATAGTATTGGCAGTGATCTTTAAGGGGACATTCCTCGCAGTTTGGTTTGCGAGCATGGCAGATCTGTCTGCCGTGGTAGATCAGCCAGTGGTGGGCATCGCGCCACTTCTCCTGAGGTATCACTTCCATGAGCTGTTTTTCCACGGCCAGGGGAGTGGTGCCTTGGGCGAGCCCGAGGCGGTTGGCCACTCGAAAGACATGAGTGTCGACGGCAATGGCTGGGATATTGAACGCGTTAGCCAGTACCACATTTGCAGTTTTGCGCCCGACCCCAGGCAACTGCTCTAGTTCTTCGCGTGTGCTGGGCACCTCGCCGCCGTGTTTTTCCACAAGTATCTTGGCCGCAGCTACTAGGTTTTTCGACTTGGCCTGCCACAGTCCAGCAGTCTTAATCAGTTCAGCGACCTGATCAGGAGTTGCGTCGGCGAGTGCATAGGCGTCCGGATAGGCTGCGAAGAGCTGCGGTGTAATCATGTTTACCCGCTCATCAGTACACTGGGCGGAAAGAATGGTGGCAACTAAGAGCTGGAAAGGCGAGTCATGATTCAGGGCCGTTTTGGGATTAGGATACATCTGTTCAAGGATCCTAAGAATCTCTGTCATATTTGTCACCTCAAAAGAACAGGCTGTTCCAAATCTGGAACAGCCTTTATTGATATTACTCTGAAGACTAGATAAGCGGTGAATCCTCGTCCTGGATTGTTATGTCATGATCATGGGTGCATCGTCTGCATCCAGGACAGCTCGGTGCCACATGGACCAATCCATCTTCGTCCATGATAAGGAGATTCTCCTTATGCGGACAGTGTGGGTCGTCTTCAACTGAAGGAGTGAACAATCCGGTAATTAGGTCTCTTAGCTGTTCGGCGAAGGATTTTTGCTGTTCAACTTGGAAATCCGCCAGAGCTTCGCGGTACGACACGTTTTGGTTAGTCAGCCTACTCTTAGCAATCTTGTGGTACGAAGCATATAGGAACAGATCAGCCTCTGTTCGGTTAGGGAAGTCGTCCAAGAGCCTCTGTTTGCGGATCAATTCTACAACTGGCCGATAAATCTCCTCATGCCAACTGCTGGCGGCTCGTTCGAGTGTCAGGTCCATGTTGAGCCGTTCTGACTCTTCTGCCTGGAAATCTCGAATTTGGGCAAGCAGTTTCTCATATGAACCTAATTCGGTCAACTCGATATCAAGGAGGCCTGTCTGCCGCTGGAAGAGTGATCGTTCGCGCCAGAGAAGATGTTCTTTAGTGTCCGCCGATGGCAAGAACTCAGTCACATAAGCGTCAATATATACCTGCCCGACCTCCTTGGCCACCGCAACGCGGTGGTTGCCATCCACCACATAGTATTTGTCACCCACCTTATACAGCTGGACAGGAGGGAGAATCTCTCCACGCTCTACCGCCTGCTTAATCCGCTGATAGCGCTGATAGGTAGTGCGATTGCGAATACGAAATTTGGCATCAAAGTCCTGCCACCGGTTAACTGATCCAACGATATTGTTCACGGGAACAATACGCAGACCGAGGTCAACGGCGTCGGTTAGTTGATGCTTTTCTTTGCGGGCAGCAAAGGATTCGGCATGACCTCGAAAGACCAAAACTGATCACGCTCCTAACCACAGTGCTATTCATCAAGGTCCAGGATATAGAACCCGTATCCGTTGATCACCGTGGTACCATTTACAATATCGACGCGTTTTTGCTTTAATCCATAGTTGAGATGAGTATGGCCGTGGATAAAGTACCTAGGTCTGTATTTGTGGATAATTTTGGAGAATGTCAAAAACCCTCTATGGCATTGGTCATCGGCATCGTGGATGCCAAAGGGAGGGGCATGAGTGAGTACAATATCGATTTTACGGCCGAACATGAACCGCCAACGCATCTTTGTCCAGGTCCACCACATCTCCCGCTCGGTATATTGAACGGCATTGGGGGAGTGATAGAACATCGAACCTTCAAAGCCGATGATGGTTAAGCCCTTAAAATTGACAACCTTACCGTGAATATCTTCGCCCCCTTCAGGGGGATTTGAATCATAAGAATGGTCGTGATTGCCCCTAACATAATACAGCGGTGCATTGAACACCGACATCAAATAGCTGAGATACCAGGCGGGCAGATCACCGACCGATAGTATTGCACTGATGTTGTCAGGAAAACGTTCCCTCCGGAAATGATCATACAGAAGGGGGTCGACGGTGTCGCCAACGACTAAGAACTTCAAAATAGAAATCCTCCCAAGTAACCTAGATGCATGTATCTAGATAGTTCGTGATTGAGTAAAGCTTTTCCTTCTATGGCGCAGTTTGGCCAGACAGGAACATCTCAGTCCAAGAGAGAACTCCTTGATCGAGAGTTTTCCTCGGCTGCTACTCTGCGCTTTTCGTCCACAGCTGCCATCAGCTTGTCTTCAAAGGTGATGCCGCGCAGCTTCTCCCAAAGGGTGGGTGGTTTGATAACGGTGCAGTAGCGGTCTGGTGCTTTATATGTTGCTTTGTTTGGGCTATCTATCGCCTCTACCTTGGCATAGTCATCAATGAGGGTCACCCGAATTCCCCATTTTTCGCCAGGGGCTATCTCAATATAAACCGCTGATTTATCGGTAGGGCGGCTCCATTTGCCCTTTTGCAGTCCTTTGAACATTGAATCACCCTCTCCACTACAATTATGACATAAGTCAGAGGATTTTCCTAGTCAAGTAATCACTAAAGGGGGTTGTGGTATGGTGCGTAGGATAGTAACAGCTGTTCTAGTGTTCGTGCTGTGTCTATTGTCTCTCCACGGGGCAGCACAGGAGGCCCCTGCCGACGAGATGCAGAACCAGATACGCTTTGTCACGGCAGAATGGGCCCATGAGGTAAGGGGCGAGCGGGACTACGACCCCAACCCGACGGGAGTTTTTTCTCGCAACTCACGTGCCTATGCTTACTTGGAGGTCGAGGGGTTCTCAGTGGGCAAAAGCGGCGTAGGGCCCATTGTTGACCTGCGTGTCGATGTTGTGCTGCGTTCCAACAATGGCCTTAAACTGTACTCACAGGAAAACCTGGTGGAGTATACCTTGCACAGTCCTGCCGAGCCACCTGATAGGGTGTGGTTCTACATCTGGGTTGATGTACCATGGTGGGCCCCACGCACTTCATATCAGGCTGAGGTGATTGTACGCGACTTGGTAGGCGAAACTAAAGTCATAGAAAGCAGTCCGATTGTTATAGAATGATAATAAATTAGCAAAAACCGCTATTGTGAAAAAGGAGACAAGGTCAGCCGTGTCGAAGAGAACTGCGAGGATGAGACAGTCTATATTGAGGAGGAAGCCGAATGTCTTCCAGAGAACGTAAGAAAGACAAAGGGATTCCGACAGGTGTGGTGACTCGGCTGCCGATCTATTTGCGATATCTAACTACTCTGCGGAACAAGGGTGTAAGTAGGGTATCGTCGGCTCAGTTGGGAGAAGCGCTGAATTTCACAGCTGCCCAGATTCGTTCGGATTTGAGCTACTTTGGCTCCTTTGGTCAACAAGGATATGGATACGATGTGAATGAACTGCTGCATCACGTCAGCCGTATTCTAGGGCTGGATCGCACGTATGCCATGGTCTTGGTTGGGGCAGGTAACTTGGGGAAGGCGCTGGCGAGTTATGAGAATTTCCGCAAGCGGGGCTTTGAAATCAGGGCTATATTTGACATAGATGAACACCTGGTAGGGAATTATCACGCATGCTGTATCATTCAACACGTGGACAACCTGGAAAACTATCTGAAGGAACACCCCACGGATATCGGTATTATCGCTACTCCAGGAGATGTGAGTCAGAGCATCTGCGACATCTTCGTGAGATGTGGCGTGCGCAGTATTTGGAACTTTTCACCGGTGCATCTGCATGTCCCTGAAGATGTAATCATTGAACACATGCATTTGACAGATAGTCTGCTCCGACTGTCATTCCGCTTAAATGAAAGAGAGCAGAGAGACTAGCGAAGTCTTTCGTGGTGCGGCTGAGATATGACCCGGCGCACCTTTTTTAGTACCAAAGGGCAGGCGTGGTGTGCAGGATTAGTTTCTACGTTTGGGTAATCATACAGAATAACCTTGCAAGAATTGAGGTGTTCGTATGGTTCTCCAAGACAAACGCATTGCCATCTTCAATATCGCAAACAAATACAGCATTGCGTGGGCAATAGCGCAGGCAATGGATCGGCAGGGAGCTGAGCTAGTTCTAGGATTCCAGAACGAGCGCGCACGAGGGAAGGTTGAGTCTTTGATTCCCGAGTTGAGCCGCCCCCCTTTGGCACTCGTAGAGTGTGACGTGACTAATGACGCCCAGATCGAAGCTGCAGTGGATATCGTTCAAGCGGCAGCCGGTAAACTTGACGGTTTGGTGCATGCTCTAGCGTTTGCTCCCCGTGAAGCTTTGGAGCGGCCTTACATTGATACCAGCCGGGAGGCCTTTTCCACCGCACTCGATATCAGTGCCTATTCCTTAGTGGCTCTGTCTAGGGCATTTCGAGGCCTACTGAATCCAGGGGCAGGGATCGTTACACTCACTTACTACGGTGCCGATAAGGTGATCCCGAATTACAATGTGATGGGTGTGGCCAAGGCCGCACTTGAGGCTAGTGTTCGCTATCTGGCAAGTGATCTTGGGCCAGAACAGGTGCGGGTCAATGCGATTTCTGCTGGCCCTATCAATACTTTAGCCGCACGAGGAGTGTCGGGGTTTGTAGATATTCTCGACTATCACTCAGAAAAAGCACCCCTAAGGCGGAATGTGGAGAGTCGGGAAGTGGGCGATACGGCGGTGTTTTTGGTCAGCGACTTAGCTAGTGGTATAACAGGAGAAACGATTTTCGTCGATACTGGGTTTAATATCATGGGTCTGTAGCATAAAGAAGGGAGATGTGAGGCGGTGCCGAATAGTACCTCACATCTCCCTTGATCTGTCTGCTGCTAGAACTGTGTACCGCTGTACTCAAAGCCCTGTTGGCCAAACTCCTTTGGCTGGCTGTAGCTGCCGAAGAAACTGGTCGTCCCTTCTGAAAACTGAGGAACGTTTTGATATCCATAGCCGCTCTGCATGGTCTGGCCGACAGGAAGATTGGTGTCGATTTGGTTAATCAGCTGTTGGAGTTGGCGGGTCTGTTGTACCGCCTGCTGTTCGGCCTGCTGCAGCTGTTGGAGGAGCTGAGCATTGCGGGTTTCGCTTTGTTCCATCTGCTGCAGGATTTGCTTAATCTGGTTTACTACATAATAGTTGGACACGAAATGACCCCCTTTTTTTGTTCCCTTATATTGTTTGGACGACAGCTGTCCGTTATGCTGAAAGGGGGTTTGGCATTTGTTGGGAGGAATGCAGTTTGGTCTTAGCTGGAGTCATTGCAAACACCTTTGCTATTCTACTCGGAAGCATGCTTGGACGGCTTGTTAGGGTATCAGATAACGTGAAAAGCACTGTAACTCAAGGGCTGGGTCTTGCCGTGTGTCTTATTGGCCTTGATATGGGTTTAGAGAGCAGGCAGCTTCTTATCCCCATAGCCTCACTAGCGGTGGGCGGGGCACTGGGAGCGGTAATTAATGTGGAAGGCCGCATGGAGAGGCTTGGAGTTAAGCTAGGAAGGACATTCGGTCACACCAACAGCAGTTTCAGCAGTGGTTTTATGACGGCAACCTTGGTCTTTGGGGTGGGAGCTATGGCTGTGATCGGATCACTGAACAGCGGTCTTTATGGTGATCACCAAGTGTTATATGCTAAGTCAATCTTAGACGGGCTGACCTCTGTATTTTTCACTGCTGCCTTTGGGATAGGTGTAGCCTTTTCTGCAGTCCCGGTATTTCTATACCAGGCGAGTATCGCTTTGCTGGCGCAGCTCGTGGCACCATTACTCAACCAGGCTGTGTTGGCTGAACTCAGTTCAACAGGAGGGCTTCTGGTGTTTGCTCTGGGGCTGAACATGGTTGGAGCGTCCAAGATAAGGGCAGGGAACCTGCTTCCTTCGCTTCTTCTTGCAGTTATTTTGGCAGTTTTCTTTGCATAAAAAAAGCACCCGCTGGGGGTGCTTTTTTTGGGCCTAATCGTTGTAAGCGAGCTTCTTATTGAATGGACGCTGCGTCGAGGGCATCCCGAACAGCGATATTGGACATATAAGTCAAACCGGTCGCACCGCTGATTGTGTCAACAAATCCAGGAGTGCTTTCCATTGCGGCCTTCTTGTAAGCCTCGCGAGCTTGTTCGAGCGGCCAGTTGTATTCAGCAGGATCTTGGATGGTTCCGTCAGGAAGAACCCGCTGTACTTTGTAGTCAACGATCTTATCGTTTTCGATGGTGACCCATACTACCTTGTAGTAGCCACGGTTGCCATCATAGTGAGAACGTCCCATGAAAGTTCCATCAAAGTACTTGTTGCTGGGTTTGTCAGGGCTTGCCTTGACGAGTGCACGCTCAACAGCTTGAATCCAGCCTGTGCTGCTGCCGGTAGCTCCGGTAACGATATCCACATCGGTGCCTTGGGCCTCAACGAATCTTGCACCGAGAGTGCGGAGGGCCTCACCAAACTGTGGCCAGTTGTAGTTATTAGGATCTTTCTCGAGATACTTGTCGGTGAACTCCCGCAGAGTAACAGCTACGATTTCACCATTTTCAATATAGACCTTAGCATACTGGAAGCTCCGTGCACCTGCATCTGAATAACCTTCGTATGTGCCATCGATCCAGTTTCCCGCGAATGCTCCAACGCTCAGTGAGAGTACAAGAACCAGAGCTAACACAAAACTAAGTCTTTTCATTTTTCTACCTCCGTTCATGACGTTGCAATCGTGGGTTTTTTCACTAAGTGACCCAATTTCAGATTACCACGGAGGTGAGAATTCGTCAAGACTTTAACAATGTATTTCATCAATTTTTTTGCGTACTTATTTGATAGAAGGTAACAACCATTACCACGTCTTCATCCCGTTGTGCGCTTGACTCGAATATTTCCTGGACTGTGCTGAATACTTGCCGTGAACTGCCGGACAGACTAGTATTGATAGAGGGTGGCTCTTGTCGAAAATCGTAATCTAGGCCCATCTCGTTCATGAACCGCTGCAGTGGGTGAGCTTCCTGACCTGATTCATCTGATGGATAGACTGAAACTTCGGCTTTTAGCATGAAACCTGCACCTCCTTGGCTTAGTATTGCCAAGAAGTGCAGGCTTCACACTCAATTTTTACCGGGTTGGTACGCAGATAATCTGCCCAGGCGTGATTCTATTCGGGTTAGGGATCTGTGGGTTAGCCGCTATTAAGGCGTTCAATGATACACCAAATCTTTGGGCGATAGTAAACATGGTGTCACCAGGTTGAACCGTGTAGCGGAAAGTTCCTGGTGGGCACGTTGTCGGTGGTGCGCTTGGGACGCAGATCACCTGTCCAGGGAAGATCAGGCTCGGATTGCTGATCTGTGGGTTCGCTGCGATGAGCGCATTCAGTGAGACTCCAAATCTCTGGGCAATCAGGAACATCGAATCGCCAGGCCGGACAGTATACCTAAAGGTACCAGGTGGGCAGACTGGCGGTGGTGGCGCCGGACTCGTCGGCACGCAGACAATCTGGCCTGGGAAGATGAGAGCTGGATTCTGAATCTGTGGATTAGCGGCGATGAGTGCATCTAGGGATACACCAAATCTCCGGGCGATGAGGAACATCGAATCGCCGGGCTGGACCGTATACCTAAAGGTTCCCGGTGGACAGACAACAGCTTGCTGTGCCTCAGCTTGAACCTCCGCGACCTCTTCAACTTCTGGTGCGGGTACTTTCAGAACATCGCCAGGGCCAACCACTGTGGGGTCTTCTAGGTGGGCGTTGAGTGCGGCGAGCTGATCATAGGTCAACGAGTATTTCTCGGCTACTGAGTAGAAGTTTTCGCCTTCTTGAAGAGTATAGGACTCGCAGTTCCCACAGGGCTGCTGTTGTTCAAGTCTTTTGTCAGGCTTCTCCAAGATACAATCCTCCTTTTCCTTGCAAATACCGCAGTCCTGCGGCTCATAACAGGATATGAGAGGAGAATTGCATTGGTGACAAATGCAAAAAAGGGCTTGACTTGGAATAAACCCTGTGCTAAAGTATGGTTAGTGTTCGTTCCCCGGTAGCTCAATGGCAGAGCATTCGGCTGTTAACCGAAGGGTTGTTGGTTCGAGTCCAACCCGGGGAGCCATATCGAAGGAAGAAGCCAGCTAAACGCTGGCTTTTTTTGTATCCAGAATCTCAAGTAGATGGTCGGGATTTGACGTTGGGGTCAGGCAGCGCTGGTTTAGACATACCTGTACCGAGCACTGCCCGTTTGATGGCCCTGGTTCGAACTTCACGACAGCATCAGGTAGATAGTGACTGTTCACAGCTGCCCACAGGTCGGCGAAGACATCGCTTTCTAAGTCGCCGACAAAGGTGATTTCCATGGGGCGTTCGTGAGCCGAGGCGAGAGCCATAAGCAGGGCAGGGTAGTGCCATGGTTCGCCTTCAGCAGAGGGAACACTGGCGCGGGTCAACCGGGAGAGTGCATTTTCCCAGGTGATATCGGGCCGGTGTGACGCAAGTTTTACTATGTTGTAGATAGCAATGGCAGTGCCTGATGGCAGTGCCCCGTCTTCGAAGCTCTTGGGGCGAATTGGCAGATCATTGATATGTGGGCTGGTGAAGAATAAGCCGGCCCCATTCTTGTCTTCAAAGAGCTCAATCAGATCCGCCATAAAGTGTTCTGCAAGTTCTAGGTATTGGTCGTCCTGACAAGCTTCGTAAAGCTCTAACAGGCCAAACGATAAGAAGGCATAGTCGTCCAAGAAACCATGAACGCCTCGCCTCTTTCGGAATGTGGCATAGAGCCTGCCCTCGCCATCGACGAGGTTCTCAAGAATGAACTGGACTGCTGCCCGTGCAGCCTGTAGGAGGTTTTGATCCCCAAAGACGCGGTAACCACGTGCGAGCGCGGCGACCATGAGGCCGTTCCAAAACGTAATAATTTTATCGTCTAGGCTTGGCCGTTCTCGATAAGTGCGCCGGCGCTGCAGTTCTTCCAGCCAGGGCTGCATCTCGGCAAAATCCTGCACTTGCTCACGAGATGCTTTAACGAGGTTTGGAATGCTTCCTCGGGAGAAGTTGCCCTCCTCAGTAATGTCGTAAACCTGACAGAATTGCTCCCCTATGGGGCTGGGGAGGGCATGTAGTATTTCGCCCTTCGTCCAGAGATAGAATCGTCCTTCTTCTCCTTCAGAGTCTGCATCTTCGGCAGCGTAGAACCCACCGTCCGGATGCTGCATATCGCGCAGGATGTAGCGAAATATCTTCTGGGCGATGCTGCGGTACAACGGCTCTCCAAAAGCCTGAAAGGCCTCGATGTACGCCAGAGCCAGGAGAGCGTTATCATACAGCATCTTCTCAAAGTGAGGTATCAGCCACTGCCGGTCGGTGGCATACCTGTGAAAACCATAGCCGATGTGATCAAATATCCCGCCTCTATACATACATGTGAGAGTGGTTTCGATCATGCGGCGCAGTTCTTGGTCGCGCGTCTTTTCCCACTGCCGCATTAGAAAAAGTAAATTGGTAGGTGTGGGGAACTTAGGCGCGTGTCCAAAGCCGCCGTACTCGGGATCGAAGGCTGCCTTAAGCCCATCAATCGCTCTCTGAATTAGGTGTGAGAGCGACGGGTCTTCGCTCGTCAGGTTAATCCGTGGTTGAGCAGCGGCCATAATGTCAAGTGCAGCCGTTTCTGCTTGAGAACGGCTCTTTTTCCAGTGTTCAGAGATTGTTGTAAGGATTTCCAGCAGGCCAGGCATGCCGCGCTTGCGCCTCGGAGGGAAGTAGGTTCCTAAGAAAAAAGGCCTTCCTTCCGGGGTGCAGATGGCGGTTAACGGCCACCCGGCACTGCCGGTAGCAGCCAAACACGCGTTAACGTATATCATGTCGATATCCGGGCGTTCTTCGCGATCAACCTTGATCGGGATATATCTCTTGTTGAGTATGTCCGCGATCTCATCATCCTCGAATGATTCGTGGGCCATCACGTGGCACCAGTGACAGGTACTGTAGCCGATGCTGAGAAAGATCGGGCGATCAAGTTCTCGTGCCTTTTGCAGAGCCTCTTCGCCCCACATGAACCAGTGGACAGGGTTGTCAGCATGCTGAAGCAAATAGGGAGAATCGGCTTCGTGCAGCCGATTAGGTCGGATTGTCAGTGTACTCATATGCAAAGGCTCCTTTCATCTGATAAGATGTCCGGAGCCTTTAGTAGTGATTCCCTTAGTGTTCTGGAATGACAACCCAACAGACTAAATAGAGAAACGCACCTGTGCCATAGATCAGAAGTGCAATCAGCCAGATGAGGCGGATAACGGTTGGATCAATTCCGAGGTAGTCTGCGATGCCCCCGCAAACTCCTGCAATTTTCCGATCACGGGAACGCACCAGCCTCTTGCGCATGTCCTTATCTCCTTCCCCAGACTTCAGGATTCACAAGATTCTGCGGCCGCTCATTGTTCAGCACCGCAATAATGTCGTTCAGGACCATATCGACCATAGCTAGCCGAGTGCGGGTGTCTGCACTGCCAATGTGAGGCGTGAGGACGACATTTGGTAAGTCCGCAAGCCCTGGTGTCAACAAAGGTTCCTTTTCATAGACGTCGAGCCCAGCACCAAAGATTGTCTTCTTGCGTAGAGCCTGTAAGAGAGCCTCTTCATCGACTACTGGCCCACGAGCAGTGTTGATCAGCACTGCGGTCTGTTTCATTAGTCCGAGCTCCCTCGGGCCAATCAGGTGCTTGGTCTCGGGAGTCAGCGGGCAGTGCAGCGAAACGAAGTCTGACTCTGCCAAGAGGTCATCCAGAGCCGCATAACTCATGCCAAGGTCGTTTTCAATCGCTTTAGGCAGCCGCTTGCGGTTGTGATAAAGAACCCGCATGCCGAAGCCTTTAGCCCGTCTGGCGACAGCCTGGCCAATTCTTCCTGCGCCAATAATACCCAACGTCTGCCCATACACGGGCACGCCAAGCAGTAGTTCAGGAGCCCAGCCACGGAACTTCCCGGCCCTGGTCATAGTGTCTCCTTCAACTACTCTTCGGCTGACTGCCAAGAGCAGCGCCCACGCTAAGTCTGCGCTTGCTTCAGTAAGCACATCTGGTGTGTTTACAACCGCAATGCCGCTCTTTGTGGCAGCTTCGATATCAATATTGTTATAGCCAACAGCGTAGTTGGCAATCACTTTTAGGTTTTTCCCAGCTTCGATCACTTCTTTATCAATGGGGTCGGAGAGCATGGAGATAACTGCGTCGGCTTCCTTGAGATATGTCATCAGTTCATCCTTGGTGATGGTCCGATCTAGAGGATAAACGGTTACGTTACACCGATCTTTTATTTTATCAAGTGCATTGCCTGGGAGGGATCTTGTTACGAAAATTCGGTACATCAGCTGTGAGAACCTCCTATATAACTGAAAATTGCGCCTTGCCATTCTTAGCTTATGGAAGTTTGGGTGTTTTGTCAATCCAAACCATGGGCGGCAGGGTTTCACGGTTCACTGTTGAACTACTTAGGGGATGTTCAGGAGGGATATGCGGTGGCAGTTGTCTATGTCCTCGCCAATCAAAAAGGTGGAGTAGGAAAAACTACATCTACATATAATCTTGGCGTGGCTTTGGCTGAACTCAGACAGCGAGTCCTCCTTGTGGATTTGGATCCGCAGGGAGGGTTAACCTTCTGCGCTGGATTCGAACCAGAGGATCTCGAGCGCACTGTATACCACTGCCTGCTTCGCAGTACGCCGGTTACAGATGTGGTGCTCCAGAATGACTATGGCATCGATCTACTACCGGCGAACATCGATCTGTCCATCGCAGAGTTCCAGTTAATCAATGCTCCTGCACGGGAGAGGCGCATCACGAAGATAATCAATGATGTGCGTGAGAGATATGATTTTGTCTTGATCGATTGTCAGCCATCGCTGGGGCTGCTAACTCTGAACGCGTTAGCTGCTGCCGATCGGGTGATCATTCCTGTATCGTGTGAGTATCTCAGCGTGCGAGGAACGAGTGCTCTCCTGAAACTGATCAACAAGGTTAGGGGCCAGCTGAACAGCGAGCTAAAAGTGGCAGGCCTTCTGCCCACTATGTTCGACAGCCGTACGGCGCACGCTAGGAAGATTCTCAACACCCTGAAAACTGAGTTTCCTAAGCTGCACTTGTACCCACATGTGGTTAACCGCAGTATTCGCTTTGCCGAAGCGGCTGCTCAGCGGATTCCTATATTTGAAACAAAGACCCAGGTCCCGGGGGCGCTTGCCTATCGTGAATTGGCTCGGGATCTGGTGAAATTCCACGCGAAGGATTGAGGAGGAAGAGGAATGAGCAAGGTGAGGGTGCGGTTTGCTCCCAGCCCTACAGGTTTTCTGCATGTCGGCGGAGCCCGGACCGCTCTTTACAACTGGCTGTTTGCCAGGAAGCATGGTGGAAGTTTCGTTCTACGGATTGAGGATACTGATTTGGCACGGTCAACAGATGAGTCCGTTCAAGGAATATTAGAGGGCATGCGCTTCCTTGGCCTTGATTGGGACGAAGGCCCTGGAGTTGGCGGAAGCTTCGGGCCCTATTTTCAGACCGAGAGGATTGATCTGTATGAGGAATATGCTCAGAAGCTCGTAGAAAAGGGGCGGGCCTATGAGTGCTTCTGCACCCCCGAAGAGCTGGATGAACAACGCCGGATCCAGAGGGAACAGAAGCTGGACATGCACTACGATGGCCGCTGCTTGAGACTTACCGAAGCCGAGAAGGAAGCTTATCGGGCAGAAGGACGCAAACCAGTGCTGCGTTTCTTGTCGGTCAAAGAAGGGGAGCTGGAATTCCCTGATATTGTCCGCGGTAGTGTCAAGTTCCCCAACAGTCAAGTCGATGATTTTGTGATCATGAAGTCGGATGGGGTCCCAACGTACAATTTCGCAGTAGTCATTGACGATGCGTTGATGGAGATCACGCACGTTATCCGCGGTGAAGACCATATCCCAAATACGCCCAAACAGATTCAGCTATATGAAGCCTTAGGTTTTGAAGTGCCGAGGTTTGCTCATATTCCTATGATTCTTGGCTCAGATAAGACCCGCCTCAGCAAGCGGCATGGCGCTACCTCGGTTACGCAGTTTGCGGAAGAAGGCTATCTGCCTGATGCCATGGTCAACTACTTAGCGCTCTTGGGATGGGGATATGATGACAGTCAAACACTCTTCTCCCGCGAAGAGTTGATTGAGAAGTTCTCGTTAGAGCGCGTATCCAAGAACGCGGCTGTGTTTGATTTCCAGAAGCTGCAGTGGATGAACGGCGTCTATATCCGGGAGTTGAGCTTAGACGAGTTCTACAAGCGTGCGCTGCCCTATCTGCAGCAGGCAGGGTTAGTACCTGAGGAAATGACTGCGGATGTAGAGGAAAAAGCCCGAAAAGTACTGAGCGAAATGCAGAGCCGGGTCAAATTGGTAAGCGAAGTGGTGGAGATGTCTCGCTACTTCTTCACAGACGATTTTGCATATGATGAGAAAGCGGTTGCCAAGTTTCTTCTGAAAGATCAGGCAGCTGATATTCTCTCTTTCCTGCGCTCTAAGTTTGCCGAGGTTGACAGCTTTGCCGAGGCCTCTTTGGCTCCTGCCTTTGAGGCAGCCATGGCTGAGTTTGACCTAAAACTCGGTAAGGTCATTCCCCCTCTACGGGTGGCTCTCACTGGGACCAATGTGAGCCCAGGCATTTACGAGGTTCTGGAAATACTTGGCAAAGAGACAGTATTACGCAGAATCGACCGTGCTTTGGCTCTTATTGCGGAAAATAGTGAGGAATAATAGAGAAGGGAGCGTTCTTGATGCAGGCACGTGTGCAGTGGAATGGGAAAATGGGGTTCGTAGGAATTTCCGGTTCCAACCACGCCGTAGTGATGGATGTCAGCCCTGATCATGGTGGCGATGGTGCTGCGGCCAGCCCGATGGAAATGGTTCTGATGGGGCTAGCTGGGTGTTCAGGAATTGACGTGGTATCCATCGTGCAGAAGAAACGCCTTGATCTGCGCCGCATGGAGATTTTCTTGGATGCGGAAAGAGCAGAGGAGCATCCTAGAGTATTTACGAAGATAAATCTGAAGTTCGTCTTTGAAGGGGAAGGGCTTACTGAAAAACCGCTGCAGGATGCGGTGCGGTTGAGCATGGAGAAGTATTGCTCTGTAGCGGGAATGCTTTCGAAGACAGCGTCCATCGACTGGTCCATAGAGATTCTCTGAGAAAAATCCAATTTACCTCTTGTTTTTTGCGAGAGGATGTGGTATAGTTATTCATGTCGCTGGGGGATCGTCTAACGGCAGGACGGATGACTCTGACTCATCTAGTCTAGGTTCGAATCCTAGTCCCCCAGCCATGAATAATCGTGCTCCCATCGTCTAGGGGCCTAGGACATCGCCCTCTCACGGCGAAGGCAGGGGTTCAAATCCCCTTGGGAGTGCCATAAGAGAAAAACCTCATCCTCGGATGGGGTTTTTTTATTTTGCCTGACGTGGGGTGAAAAGGTGGACAAGATCTATACCCGCCGCGGGGATGAAGGATGGACAGAGCTTCTGGGCGGCAGGGCGGTTGCCAAGACGCATCCGCAAGTCGAAGCCTATGGGACAGTTGATGAGCTGACCGCCAACCTAGGCTTGGCTGCTACTATGTCCCCGCCGAAGCTTGCTGATCAGTTAATGTGGATTCAGGAAAGGCTGTTTGTGATCGGTGCTATTCTAGCCAGAGAAGATCTCTCAGCTCAGGGAGAGATCCGTCTTTCAGTCAAGACAGTGGAACAGCTGGAACGTTGGATTGATGAGCTTCAGAAAGACCTGCCACGTCAAACAAGGTTTTTGATGCCTGGCCCGAAAGGAGGCTCGCGTACATCGGCTCAGCTACACGTGGCTCGTACCGTCTGCCGGCGGGCTGAGCGGCGAGTTTGTACTCTTGAGGGTGACCTGGCAGCTATCTTGATGTTCCTTAACCGTCTGAGCGACTATCTTTATGCAGCAGCTCGATGGCTTAACTTCCGCCTTGGTGTTGAAGAGTACGAGATGACTATCGCCGAAACAGTCGGTAAGGATATGGTGGACGGCGAGTAGGGTTTTGCAGAACCTTCTCGTATACGGCAGCGACTTGTCGTGCTGCTGATGCGCTGCTGAGGCACTCTTCGGCATATCTGCGGCTCCAATGCTGGAGTTTTCGAAGTTTGGCCGGCGAGTTAAGCAGAACGCGCAGATCCTGAATCAAGCGGGAAAACGGATAGCGGCCTTGATTACCGCTGAAGTCGAAGTCTGGACGGCAGACGAGAGCAGGTGAGATCAATCCATCATAGGCACGCTGCATTAAAAGGACTGCACAGCCACTAGCTAGCGCTTCGCGCGCGGAACGGCCGCAGGCAGCGACGATACCCGCCTGCTGCAGGGTTGGGCGCAGATCTGTCTTCCATGGATGGAAGATGGTTCCAGGCACAAGTGGAGCCCTGTCGCCTACAATACTGAGATTATGGTCAAAATAGGCGTTGAGTACCTTGGCCAGGTATTTGATTCCGGGGATTCTCGCCTCATCGATCCGGCCGACATAGACGATTTCCCGGCGCATTCGGGGGGGTGCAGGCGGTACATAATAATCGGTGTTGACTGCATTCGCTATGATGAATAGGTTTGTGACCGTTTTCTTTATTTGCTCAGCTACATTTGACCCAACAGCGATTACAGCAGCCGCGTTTTCTAGATCTTCCTTATATTTAGGATGGTCAAAACCCAAGCCGTGGCACGTTAGTACATATGGAACTTGAAAGCGGTACGCTAAGCGGTGAGCTAGGCTGAATAGCGTTGAACTATGAGCGTGAATTACGTCAGGCCGGAAAGAGCGTAGAAGATAGTTGAGGCCGCTTGCGCTGCTTCCTGTAGACACAGTGATGCCAAGCTTCTTCAAACGAGGGGCGTATTCAGCAGCAAACAGCGGTGTGTGGACGCGTGCTAAACGCAGATGCACACTGTGGCCCAGTTTGTGCAGCTGCTCAGTAAGATCCAGCACATGGGTCGTCTGACCACTGAGAAAGAACTCAGAGAGAAGCAAGATGCGCATGTTGGACCTCCGTTTTCTAGTCTGCTCAAGATCATGCTTTCGTGCAGGGAGGCTGTGGAACGATGAACTTGTCTATGGTATTAGGCTTATTAGGTGGTCTAGGTATCTTCTTGATTGGTATGCAGCAGATGGCCGAAGGATTACAAAAAGCTGCGGGGGATAAGCTCCGCCGTATTTTAGAGTTGTTTACCTCCAAACCAGCCATGGCCGTCTTAACAGGTGGGCTTGTCACAGTCTTAGTTCAGTCAAGCTCTACTACCACAGTTATGACAGTCGGGTTTGTCAACTCTGGGTTGATGACACTGAAACAAGCTGTAGGTGTCATAATGGGCGCCAATATTGGAACTACAATCACGGCGCAGATTGTTTCGTTCGACATCTACCAACTCGCTTTTCCGCTGATTGCTGTGGGTGCAGGCCTGAACTTCTTCAGCAGAAAGCGGACATACCGTCACATTGGAAATGGACTCTTGGGATTTGGACTGCTCCTCTTAGGCCTATCTACAATGAGTGACTCTGTATATCCGCTCCGGTCATATGAGCCGTTTGTCAACACCCTTTTGTATTTGGGGCAAAAGCCGTTTGTTGGCGTATTAGCTGGCATGGTGTTTACCATGATTATTCAGAGCTCAAGTGCAACTACTGGCTTGGTGATTGCCTTTTCGCTGCAGGGCTTGATCAATCTGCCCGCAGGGCTTGCAATTACGGTTGGGGCTAACATCGGAACCTGCATCACGGCAGCATTGGCTGCAATCGGGGCAAACCTTTCGGCCAGGCGGGCAGCTCTGGCGCATTTTCTGTTCAACCTATTCGGCGCCATCTTGTTCTTGGTTTTCCGAGAGCCCTTTACCGCTTTCATCGGAGCTTCCTCGGCAAGTGTAACAAGGCAGATTGCCAATGCTCACACGTTTTTTAACGTGGCTAATACCCTGATTTTGCTTCCCTTGATCACTCCTTTTGTCAGGGTTGTGCGGGCCATCCTGCCTGGTGAAGAAGTAGAACTTGATTTCAGACCCAAACACCTTGACCCGCGCGTAAGTCATTCTCCTGGTGCAATCTATGCGGCGCAGAAGGAAGTATTGCGGATGGCAGACATCGCAATCAGCATGGTCGAAGATGCGGTCAACGCTTTCCTGCAGGCAGATGCTGGCCCTATCGCCAATCTAGAGCAGAGGGAAGAGCTTGTGAACGAGCTTGAAAAAGCTATAACTAATTATATGACTGAGCAGACCCAGGGTTTTCTGGACAAAGACTTGTCGCGCAAGATCACGAACATCCTGCACGTTGTTAATGATATCGAACGCGTTGGCGACCATGCCGTCAATATTAGTGAGCTTGCCACCGAGCGTGTTGAACGGCATGTTCCTATCAGCGATAGTGCAATCGAGGATATCACGCAGATGCGCGACAGTGTTCTTCGCATCTTAAGGGATGCCATGGAAGCTTTTGCTGCTTCGGATGTAGCTCGAGCCCTTGATCTTATTCAGGAAGACGAAGTTATTGATGAAATGGAAAAGCGCTTTCGTAATGAACACATCAAGCGCCTAAATGAGGGTATCTGTCAGACTGATGCGGGCATTCTGTTCCTTGACTTAATCAGTAATTTGGAGAGGGTGGCGGACCACGCGAACAACATCGCCCAGTCCGCCGCGGGTACATTGTATCCTGAGGTCTAGATTAGGCCCTGCCAGACCACCTCTACTGAGGATATGCCTGCATCGATCACGATTTCAATGCTGGGCTGAGTCGGATCAAAACCGGGTGTGGTATAGCGCTTGCCCAGCCTGGTAAACTGAGCATTAGTAAGCTGCCGAAGGGGGAGCGGAGAATTAGAGATCACCTCAAGGTTGATTCCTCGGGGCAGCTGAAGCACTAGGTTGGCAACGCCGCTTCGGATCTGAATCCTTTGGTCTTTTTTTGGCTCTGCTACGTTGATGCGGAGGTTCGTGATACCAGCGTTCACAGTTATCGTAGACCAATTAAGCTCTGTTAGGTCCATTTGGCCTGAAGCAACACCAGCGTTGATTGTGGTTTCCCAAGAAGGATAGGTTGGCAGCGTGATCCTCAGGGGCTGCAGGCCTGTACTCCAGCGTGAGCGGGCAGTTAGGCTGAAACGGTTCCGGCCCTGGACCGATGACACGTGAGTCGTGCGGATCATAACCGACGATCCGGTGGCGTTCACCTGGTTACCGGGTACTTGGCTGCTTCCTTTCAAATCGAGCCTTATACCGGGCATGTCGTTAAGAATAAGCTCTGCTGACGGTGTGGCAGTGGGTGCTGTAATACTCCGTGTCGGCAGAGTATGCCAATCGATGCGCTCAGGGATGGCGGCCGGGCCATTGAGCGCAAAGACGACCGCGATCACGATTGACAGCGGAGCTGCCAGAGAAAGAACCCCGCGCGGGAAGATCAGTTCCAGCCCTAGTGCAATGAGGATGATCGGCCATAACCTTATGAGGTTAGCCCAGGAAAACGCTGGGAACCATCCAAGAGTCTGTCCCAAGAGAAGCACTCCAACTACCAGAATGATTGTTCCGGTGGTTAGTTTCCCGCTTTTCATAGGCGATCTCCAAACCCCCGTACCAGGAGAGCCCCGCCCACAAGAATTAAAAGGATGGGCAGGATAATGCTCCAGTCGAGGGGAATCACCAGTCGGAGGAGGAGAACAACTCCAACTCCGATTAGGAGAAACCCGAGGTTCTTGGAGTTATTTCCTTCTGTGAGAGAGCGGACTGTACGGCGCATGTTGTCGATGCCGCTGTGTTCTTCCCCGGGATAGACTGTATGATCGTGAGGCCGTTCTGGAATCACAAACATACCGACAAAATAAAGTAGAATCGTAATGCCATTTAGCCAAACACCTAAGACGAACAACAGCCTGACAATTGTAGGATCGATGCCGAAATACTCGGCAATTCCGCCTGCTACTCCTCCGATTAGTTTGTCTCGGGACAAATAAAGCCTGCGATCATTCATGGTAAACACCTTCCAAGCTGTGATTTTTGTTATGATCAAGGATATTCCACAACCTAAGCGGAAATCCTTGCTAAGTGAGTCTGCCCTCACAGTTGCCGACGCATCGACGAATTCTTATATATAGCAGGTAGTATGATGAGACTCTATTCTGAAGGGGGTTTAAGGAGTGGATGTGTCAGGACACACCCGGATGTTTTCTCCGGTAGATAATGATAAACTAAACATAGCCCAGACACTGCATACTGTCTGCCGGGCGCTGGAAGAGAAGGGGTATAATCCTTTGGATCAGATTGTGGGATATCTCGTTTCAGGTGATCCATCATATATAACTTCTCACCTAGAAGCACGGCAGATGATTCAAAGAATCGAAAGGAACGACTTACTTGAAGAAATCGTCAGCTTTTATCTCAGCAAGTTGCCGGAACGAGGGGGTGAACTCTAGATGGCTAGGTTGATTATCGAAGGTGGCCGGCCACTGCAGGGAACGGTTAATATTAGTGGCGCTAAGAATAGTGCTTTAGCAATCATTGTGGCAGCCGCGCTGGCGACTGAGGGTGAATGTGTTCTAGAGAATGTCCCTCGTGTAGGCGATGTGGGTACTATATGTCTAATCTTAAGGAGCCTCGGTGTCGAAGTTTGGTTCGACAAAGAAGGGCTGCTTCACGTGAACGGCCGCACACTGAGCAGGTACCAAGCCCCCTATCATCTGGTTCGGAAGATGCGTGCATCGTTCTACACTGCTGGTCTTCTGCTGGCTCGTCTGGGAAGGGCAGAGGTTCCGCTGCCAGGAGGATGCGCTATTGGTTCCCGTCCAGTTGACTACCACATCCGCGGTTTTTCTCAGATGGGAGCCGAGGTAACCATCGAACACGGGTTTATGAAAGCGGCCTGTGAGCGACTTAAGGGGACTCACTTTTACATAAATCGTTCAAGTGTGGGGACCACGGTCAATCTGATGATAGCTGCCTCGTTAAGTGAGGGTGTCACGGTTCTGGAGAATGCGGCCAAGGAACCCGAAGTTGTCGATTTAGCGATTTTCCTCAACGGGATGGGCGCCAAGATCCGTGGTGCAGGTACTGATGTGATTCGCATCGAGGGAGTTCCTTCGTTGAGAGGTATCGAGTACAGTATCATTCCTGATCGGATTGAGGCCGGTACGTTTATGTGTGCCGCTGCCATTACGGGCGGAGACGTGACTTTGAAAAACGTTGTTCCCGAACACCTCAGAGCACCCATTCTTAAGCTTGAAGAGGCGGGAGTTACAATTGAGAAGGGTGCAACCGAATTACGGGTTATTGCATCTGATAGGCTGCTGCCCATTGAGGTGGAGACCACGCCCTATCCTGGTTTCCCCACCGATCTTCAGCAGCCGTTTGTTGCCTGCATGACAGTTGCCGATGGCACCAGCGTCATCAGGGAGACCATTTTTGACCGTTTCCGTTACGTCGATGAGCTCAGGCGAATGGGCGCAGATATCAAGACTGAGCGAGAAACGGCGATTATCCGAGGGGTTCCTAAGTTGACTGGTGCTCCCGTGGAGATTACTGACTTGAGAGCGGGTGCTGCCTTGGCTATTGCAGCTCTGGCCGCGGAAGGGACAACCGAGCTTTATGGAATCGAAATACTAGACCGCGGCTATGAGGGCTTTGAGGACAAACTCCGTGCCCTTGGAGCCGCAGCTAAGAGAGAAGAAACAATCGAAGGTATTGACATTTTCGCCGCTGAGTCACCTCTACAGGCGTAAGTGTGAACAGAGCTGAGGCTGGGTTAGGGACCCAGCCTTTTTGTAACATCCAAGTTGACCGTTACAATATCAGAAATGACGAGATACTTGAGGTTCACCTCAAACTGGTGCTGCTCGACCGTCAGGATTCTTCTATGAAAGATCGCCTGAACAAGAGTGGGATCGACCGCAGCCACTTCCTGCCCAATTAAGCCGTCGAGCAGCTCACGGGCAGCACCGGTTAGTTTTAGGGTCAGGTGCTGATCTCCGGCATCGAGCTGCACAGCAACAGACCGCACAACCCTGGTGCGTCTTTCGGACAAGCTCTGCTCTAGAAGTTCGATTCGGACTCTACTCTCGCTCAGCTCACTTGCGAGCGTGTCCCGTTCTATGTAGAGGCTATCCACCAGTTCCAAAGTGAAAAGCATAGTACCCGCTGCGCCGCAGATCAGGCCAAACAGATAGAATGCTAAAGCTGCGCGCAGTGCTTTTTTCGTTATAGCCAGGAACACACTATTCACCGCCTGTGAGGGTCATGATCAGCCAGTGTCCAAGAGCAGAGCCCATTAATGCCGCAGTGATTATCGCTAACTGTCTGATTAGGGCCATGACCTGGCCTGAGAAGAGCCCGCTCTCGATCACCCGCAGAGTTGGGAAGGTACCGCCGATCGCGACCACAACCGCCCACATTCTGAGAATCCGGGCGAGATTCCGCATTTGTGCTGCTGGTGGAACCTTGGTGAACAAGGCTGCGGCTCCGCCGAAGATGCAGCCACCGACAAGGACTCCCAGACTGGACGCAAAGGCCAACAGGATTTCTCGAAAGACCCGCAGAAGCATTACATATCCCCCATGCCAAGTCTATGCATGATGCGCGGGAAGTTTGTCACGGAGGGGGTGACGGTTTGGCTGTTCAGCTCTTTTGCCACAGTGACTATTCGCTCTTGGAAGCACCAATCCGAATCTCAGAGCTTGTTGAGCATGCCCGGAACCTTGGATTCAGCGCTGTTGGCTTAACAGACCACAATACCACGGCGGGCCATGTTGAGCTTGCCCGTGCCTCTAGGGTCCATGGCTTGACGCCTGTCTATGGACTTGAGTTAGATGTGATCCATTCAGGCATACCCCCGAGTAGGATAGTGCTTTATGCTAAGAACCACAATGGGTATCACAATCTGCAGCGGCTTGCTTCGCTGCCCCATCCCGTTGACACTAGCTCCTTGGCGAAGCATGCTCAGGATTTGGTTATGGTAACGGGTGGGCCGCACAGTGCCTTACAGGCCTTGATCGAGGGATACCGCGAGGAAGACGCCTTAAGGCTTGCTCGGTGGTACACAGAAGTCTTTGGACGTGCCTGGTATGCTCAATTGGTCTGGGATACTCCCGCCCAGAAAGAAAACGCGTACAGGCTTGCGTCACTCTTTGGAGAAGACCGCTGTGCTGCTGGGCAGAACGTTTATTTTCTAACAAACGAAGATAAATTACTTTACCGGGCGCTGGGAGCGATCCGGGAGAACGTTTCTTTAGAACAAGTTGACGTTCACTCAAGAGCGATGCTTTCTTCGGAAGAGTTGACCCGCGAGTTTGCAGATTTTCCGATTGCCCTAGAGAATGCCCTCCGGATTGTCGAAGAGTGCAGCTTTGATCTACCGCGCCAAACTAAACTGCCTACACTCCCTGAAACTCGGGACTGGAGACAAGCAGTCTATGCTGGCGCCGAGCAACGATATGGGCAGCTCGGTGAAAATGTCAAAAAGAGAATAGAATATGAAATGAGTATTATAGAAGAGATGGGCCTAGCAGACTATTTCCTCATAGTGGCGGATATCGTCCGCTTTGCCAAGAACCAGGGTATTCCTGTTGGGCCCGGGCGGGGCAGTGCGGCCAGCAGTGCGGTTGCTTACTGTCTAGGAATAACCGAAGTGGATCCAGTGGCATATGGCTTGGTCTTCGAGCGTTTTCTCAATAAGGATCGTCATAACTTGCCCGATATAGACCTGGACTTTTGCTACGAGCGCCGGGGAGAGGTCATTCGATATGTTAAGGAACGCTATGGTGCTGAGCATGTAGCTCTAATAGGCACCTACGGAACTTTTGGGGAACGCAATGCCGAAACACTGCTCAGACAGGCAGCAGGCACCAGGCTCAATGACACTCAGATACGTCAGCTCACCAATAAAATGGCCGGGTTAAAGCGTCATTTTTCAACCCATGCTTCGGGTGTTGTGATATCTGCAGAACCCATCACGCGGTACCAAGCCGTACGTTCTGATCGGGAGATGGCTGTCACCCATGGTGATATGCACTCGCTCGAGTGGCAGGGCCTCTTGAAAATCGACCTGTTGGGGTTGAGGACCTTGTCATTCCTGAAACATGCCGAAGCAGAGGTGCAGAAAACTGATCCTGATTTTAAGCTAGATCGGATCCCTCTCGATGACAAGAAGACGCTTGATTTGCTGTCATCCGGGTGTTCAGTCGGAGTCTTTCAGCTAGAGAGCAGTCTCTTCCAAGACCTGCTTCGACAGATGCGGCCTCGTTCGTTCTCGGAAATGGCCGCGCTGCTCGCCCTCGGTAGGCCTGGTCCACTGTCAATGTTCCCGCAGTATCTTACCAACCGGGCGAACCCCGAATCCATTAAGTATGCACACCCGGTAATGAGCGAGATCTTGTCCGAAACGTATGGCCTGGCGATTTATCAGGAACAGGTAATTCAGTTAGGCCACCGTTTGGGTAAGCTGAGTATGAGTCAGGCAGATCTGCTGCGCACAGCAATCAGCAAGAAGGACGCCGAATTGATTAAGAACCTAGCTCCTGCGTTTCTCCAAGGATGCCGCGCCAACGGGTTGTCAACTCAAGAGGCGCAGCGTTTGTTCAGCAGCATTCAGAGGTTTGCAGGATATGCCTTCAACAAGGCACATAGTGTAAGCTATGCCTTGATCTCTTGGCGAGCAGCGTATTTGAAGGCTCACCATCCGCAGGTCTTCTTCACTTCTTTGATGGAGGGCCACTCTGGGGAAAGCCTGCGCCCGTACATTCTAGAATGCCGCCGTTTGGGCATTCCTGTTTACGCTCCCGATGTGCAGCGGTCTGACGTTGGCCATATTGCGGAAGGGGACGGGATTCGTTTAGGATTAAGCGCGATAAAACATGTTGGTACCCACGGTGCGAAGGCTATTGTTGATGCTCGCCAGATGGCGCCCTTTCGAAACATAAATGATTTTCGCCGCCGGGTTAACTTGCCGGGCCAGGCATTGACTGCCCTTTCCCAAGTTGGTGCGTTAGATGGGATGGCCGGAATCCGCGAACTTCCAAGCCCTCTCACCAAACTGCATGCCCAGCGCGAGCTATTGGGAGCGTATATCTCTGACCATCCTGCCAGCAGGTTTATGACATTTCTCCGTCAAATTAGCGGGGGACTAGCATTTGCGGCAGGGGAAGTTAGTAGACTTCGAGAAAAAGAAGGATTGGTGATGGGTGAACTAGATGATCCAGACGGATTTGTTGAATTCACCATTCCGCAGAAGGCCTTTCAGGGCAAAGCCGGCGACTTGACTGCGGTCTTCGGTTCCTGGAAAGATGAAGTGCTCTGCGGCGAGTGGGCGTTTCCTCTTGGCCCAACTCTAGTACTTGTTCCGAGAGATGAGGCGCTCATCGAGCTGCAGGAGATTCTTACCCAACACAGCGGGAAGGTACCCGTTGTGCTGCGACTGGGTAGAGATGTGCTGCACATCCTTCCACAAAGATATTGGGTAAGTCTGGATCGGGCCCTAACCAGTGCCCTCGACAACTGCTGCCGCGCTGTCCAGGTTTTTGATCCCTGGAACCAGCAGGTTGATTTGTAGATTGATAGAACAAAAGGAGTGGGAGCATGGATATGAAGGCTGATTTTGTAATCATCCAGGCCCTCGAGAATGGAGTAACAATCAGCGGTCTCACGCGGGGTTCAGATACCAAGTTTCATCATTCTGAGAAGTTAGACAAAGGTGAGATCATGATTGCACAGTTTACAGAACACACCTCGGCAATTAAAATAAGAGGGAAAGCCAAGGTATTAAGTAGTGTTGGAACCATCAACCCAGAGGGTTAAGAACACAAAGGAGGACATGACGCCATGTGGACGGTTGTCTACATCGCTCCTAACCGGCCCGTTGCTGAGATGCTGAAAGGATTGCTGGAAAACGCAGGCATCCTCGTGATGTTGAGGCCGATCGGGGTTCCCCATGCCGGGGCTTCGGGAAGTGTAGAAATTTTAGTATCTGAATCCGAGGCAGAGGAAGCAAATGAGATCATCGCATCTTCCTTTGGCTCATAAAGGTGGTTCAAAATGCTGAATGTTTTTCGGAGTAGGCCGAAGTATGCCAAGGTGCAGCGGACTGACGGAGAACAGCGCCGGGAGTTTCCTGATAATCTCTGGACCCGCTGCGATAGATGCGGTCAGATGCTTTACAACAAAGAACTGGAAAAAGCGATGCATGTCTGCGCATGCGGACACCATTTTCGCTTATCTGCCTATCAGAGGCTCAGCATGGTTGCTGATGAAGGGAGTTTCATACCGTTCGCTCCGGTGTATTCAGTTGACCCTTTGGGGTTCCCTGGATACGGAGAGAAGCTTGTCAAGGCACAGGAGCTTACCGGGCTTGACGATGCAGTGTTGATCGGTCATGCCCAAATTGACGGCTATCGTGTGATTCTCGCCATAATTGATTTTTCGTTTATTGGCGGAAGCATGGGTTCGGTGGTTGGCGAGCAGCTGACTAGAGGTTTCGAACGGGCCTTAGAAGAGCAGCTCCCGGTGGTCATCTTCTCAGGTGGTGGAGGAGGCGCCCGGATGCATGAGGGTATCTTCAGCCTGATGCAGATGGCCAAGACTGCCCAGGCAGTAGGAAGACACAGTCGAGCAGGCCTTCTCTATATTTCAGTCTTAACTCATCCCACAATGGGCGGGATTTATGCCAGCTTTTCATCTCTGGGGGATATTATTATGGCTGAACCTGGTGCCTTAATAGGATTCGCCGGGCCGCGCATTGTGGAGGAAACCACCAAGCAGAAACTTCCAGAAGGTTTTCAAACTGCTGAATTTGCTCTGGAGCATGGCATGGTTGATATGATTGTAAAACGCGATGAGATGCGCAGTACCCTCAGCCGTCTGCTGCGGTACCACGTGCGGGGTGAGGGCAAGTGATTCAGGTTTACGAGTGGGAAAAGCCCCTAGTTGAGCTTGAGGAACGCATCGCTGATCTGCGTAAGTTTGTGGCCAGCCAGGGTATCGATTTTAACAAGGAACTGACTGAACTTGAAAAAAAGGCAGAGCGTCTGCGTAAAGAAATCTATGAGAATCTCACCCCCTTTCAGAGGGTGATGATGGCCCGCCATCCAAAGCGTCCCACGGCCCTAGATTATATCAATATGCTGTTTGAGGAATTCGACGAGCTGCACGGTGATCGCACCTATCGAGATGACCCGGCGATTGTCGGAGGAATCGGAGTATTCGAAGGGCAGCCGGTCACAGTGATTGGTTCGCAGAAAGGCCGTGACACCAAGGAGAACTTGGTACGGAATTTCGGACTGCCGCATCCAGAAGGTTACCGCAAGGCGTTGCGGTTGATGAAGCAGGCTGAGAAGTTTCATCGCCCGATAATCACCTTTATTGACGTGGTGGGAGCATACCCTGGTATCGAAGCTGAAGAACGGGGGCAGGGATTGGTCATTGCTGAGTGTATTGAGCAGATGTCATTTATAAGTACGCCGATCCTCTGTATCATCACGGGGGAGGGAGGAAGCGGAGGAGCCTTAGCCATTGGGGTGGGAGACCGGATTCTCATGCTTGAACATGCCTGGTATTCGGTGATTTCTCCCGAAATGTGTGCCACCATCTTGTGGCGAGATTCATCCCGCGCAGCTGAAGCAGCGGAGCTTTTGCGGCTTACTCCGGCGGACCTTCTTAAATTTGGTATAATTGATGATGTTATTACTGAGCCCATCGGTGGTGCCCATCGGGATCATGGAACCATGGGGCAGCAGATGCGGGCTTTTATACGCCGTTACTTAGCAGAGATTTCTAAGATACCCGCAGACGAATTGGTAGAACGGCGTCTGGCTCGATTTAGGGCCATCGGAAAATTCACGACAGAAAGGATGCCCAAGAATGAGTAGACGGGTTGGAGTATTGACAAGCGGTGGGGATGCTCCGGGTATGAACGCTGCGATCCGTACCGTGGTCAGGGCGGCTATTCATTACAACATGGAGCCTATGGCCATTTACCGCGGCTACCATGGTCTGATCCGCGGTGAGATCGAACCGCTGACCAGCAGATCTGTTTCAGGTATTATTCAAAGGGGGGGTACGATTCTTAAGAGTGCCCGATCCGAAGAATTTAAGACTCCTGAAGGACGGCAGAAAGCGGTCGATATGCTGAAAAAGCATGGGATAGAATCGTTGATTGTAATTGGCGGTGATGGTTCTCTTACCGGTGCGCTCGAATTGGACAAGCTCGGCATTAGGGTAGTTGGTATTCCGGCCACGATTGACAACGACATCGCCTGTACTGACTACAGCATCGGCTTTGACACAGCTGTAAACACAGTGATGGAAGCAGTCAACAAGATTCGCGATACTGCTAGTTCGCACGAACGTGTCTATGTTGTGGAGGTAATGGGCCGGCATTCTGGCTATATCGCCCTATATTCTGGGTTGGCTGGCGGAGCCGATGTAATCATCATTCCGGAAGTGCCCTATGATGTAGAAAAGGTATGCGAACATATCAAACATGCTAACCAGCAGGGTAAGACGTATAACATTATCATGGTAGCCGAAGGTGCAAGTCACGGAGGCTTGGAGGACTTCGGCGGCAGCCCCTCGATTGCAATCGCACGCTACATCCAAGAGAATACAGGATATGATACGCGCATCACAATCCTTGGGCATATTCAGCGCGGTGGTGCTCCAACAATGCGCGACCGCCTTCTGGCCAGCCGGTTGGCATATCATGCTGTGGAGCTGGTTTATCAGGGACGCAGCCGTAGGATGGTAGGAGAAGTCGATCATGTTGTCAAGTCTTGGGACCTAGAGTTTGCGCTGGCCCAAGAGAAACAGATTAACCTCGATTACTATCATCTGTCCAACATCCTATCATCCATCTAACGCGGGAGGGAATTTGATTTGCGGAGAACTAAGATTGTTTGTACCATTGGTCCAGCAAGTGAGAGCCCGGAGGTGGTAAAAAGCCTCTTGGAAGCGGGGATGGATGTCGCGCGCCTGAACTTCTCTCATGGTACATACGACGAGCATCTGGCGCGCATTGAAACACTGAGGTCAGCCGCAAAAGAAATGGGCAAGAACCTAGGTATACTCCTCGATATTCAGGGGCCGAAGATCAGGCTGGGTAAGATGGAGGATCCCGCTGGCGTTATGCTCGAGAGGGGCCAGAAGTATATTCTGACCACTGAACAGTGTTTAGGTAATGCTGAGCGCAGCTATGTAGACTATCACGGTTTACCGAGAGATGTAAAGCCTGGTTCGGTTATCTATATCGATGACGGGTTGATTGAACTCGTAGTCCGTGACGTAAAGGGGAATGACGTCCACTGCGAAGTTGTTGTGGGTGGCCAACTCAGCTCCCGCAAAGGAGTCAGCCTGCCAGGTGTAGACGTGGATCTTCCTCCTGTTACGGACGATGATATCGAGGACATTCGGTTTGGCGTTGAGCATGGTGTAGACTTTATTGCAGCTTCGTTTGTCCGCCGGGGCGAGCACGTGAGGGCCATTCGGAGAATTATCGAAGAGGCTGGCGGCAGGCAGATGATCATCTCGAAGATCGAAAGTGAAGCTGGACTGCGTAACATCGATGAGATCATCCAGGCTTCTGACGGTATCATGGTCGCTCGGGGCGACTTAGGTGTCGAGATTCCACCCGAAGAGGTTCCCCTGGCACAGAAGATGCTGATCCGCAAGTGCAACGAAGCTGGTAAGCCGGTCATCACAGCCACTCAGATGCTAGATTCGATGATCCGGAATGCCCGGCCAACAAGGGCAGAAGTAACGGACGTTTCGAACGCTATTTTTGAGGGAACCGACTGTGTTATGCTCTCTGGAGAAACCGCAGTGGGTAAATATCCGGTGAAGGCGGTTCAGGTTATGGACAAAATCGCTCGCCGGATGGAAATGGCCATCGATTACCAGGCGCTACTGACGACGAAGTTAGCCATGACCCGCAATAAAGTGGCAGAGGCCATCTGCGCAGCTGCTTGTCAGACGACTCTGGACCTGAGTGTAAACGTCATTCTGTGCTCGACTCGCAGTGGAACCACTGCTCGCCAGATGTCACGCTTCCGTCCGAAGGCTACTATTTTGGCACTCAGCCCTGATCCTGAAGTGGTACGGCAGCTTACTCTCAGCTGGGGTGTTTATGCTCTACAGGTTAACGAAGCCGATACTATTGAGGAAATGCTGGCCCAGGCAGTTACTGAGGCCAAGGCTCGCGGTTTGGTATCTTCTGGCGAGATCACTACAATTGTGGCAGGCGTCAGTGTGGGTAAATCTGGAAGCACCAATCTGATTCAGATTCAAGAGGTGCAGTAATGCGTGTTGGTAAACTTTCGCCTGAACTTCTGCAAGAGTTAGTGCTTTCTCATATCAGCGTGGAGCGGGACGATGTCCTGGTCCACGCTGGTTTAGGTGAGGACTGTGCTGTGATCGATTTCGGTGACGAAGTCTGTATTATTTCCAGCGATCCGATTACGGGCGCGGTGACCGGAATTGGGACACTGGCTGTTCATGTCGCCTGCAATGACGTGGCTGCCTGCGGTGGAAGCCCGGTAGGCATTCAAGTAGTGCTGCTCCTTCCGGAAAGCATAACCGAAGAGCAGATTCAAGAAATAATGATCGATATTCAGACCACTGCTGCTGGGTTGGGTGTTGAGGTCCTGGGAGGCCATACCGAGATTACCAGCCGAGTTACTGAATGCGTGGTCGCAGTTACAGCTATTGGGCGGGCTCCAAAGGCAAGTTTCGTAACCTCTAGCGGTGGTCAGCCCGGTGACGATTTGGTTCTCACCAAGGGTGCGGGCATAGAAGGAACGCTGATTTTGGCTCAAGATTTTCCCGAGCTTCTGCCAGAATTTAGGGTTACTCCTGAGGTGCTTGATTGGTTTAAGGGCCGCTTGTCGGTGGTCAAGGAAGGTGTACACGCAGCTCGTTTTGGTGTCCATGCTATGCATGATGTCACTGAAGGTGGGATACTTGGAGCAGCAGCGGAGCTGACGAGTGCATCAGGCTTAGGGTGCGAAATCTGGGAAGAAAAGGTCCATCTACCGGACTTAACGAAGGCTTACGCGGTGAAGCTGGCCATAGATCCACTAAAGCTCTTGTCGTCAGGGGCGATGCTCATTGCGACAGATAGAGGCGTTGAACTGGTGGAAGAACTTGCGGGCTTGGGGATTCCCGCCTTTATCATTGGTAGGATGACGGAGGATACGACACGCCGTGTTGTACGGAGGGATGGGAGCTCGGAAGAAATCCCACTCTTCGTTCAAGACGAGCTCTGGCGTATCTTGGCAGAAAAATAGGCACAAAAAAACAGCCGCCATTCTTTCTGGGGCTGAAACAAAAATGGTGCCGAAGGAGGGAGTCGAACCCTCATGAGCTCAGCTCACACGATTTTGAGTCGTGCGTGTCTGCCAATTCCACCACTTCGGCACGTCCGTTCGACATGTTTTATATTACCACGAAGCTGGTACTTTTGCAATATGTTTTTCTTGAGAAAACCCGGAACTCATGGTAAGATGATAATAAGAATTCTTAACATTAAGTATCGCAATCTTGGAGGTAATTATTGTGACAAAACCCAGGGGATTTGTGCGGAAAACCAAACAGCGGGGGGCAATACTGCGGGTTCTCAGGAATACTGATACCCATCCGACCGCTGATTGGATCTACCAAGAGGTGCGGAAAGAGATGCCCAATGTCAGTCTGGGCACGATCTACCGCAACCTGAAGACTTTGGTGGAGATGGGTGAGGTTCAGGAACTGTCGTATGGAAGCGGCCACACCCGTTATGATGCTAAATCTCACACCCATTATCATTTCGTGTGTGATGAATGTGGAAGGATTGAAGACTTGGACATTCCCTGTATGCAGGATCTTAACCGTGAAGTGGGGAAAGAAGTTCAGGGGCATGTGCGAGAACACAGGTTGGAGTTCTATGGAGTCTGTGGAGAGTGTATCGCCGAGCAGAACCGCAAAACCGGCTCAGTAAGCTAGTTTCTCCAGACCTAGGAAGAATTTCTCATCCTAGGTCTTTTTTGTATGGACAAAGTACACCATATGTAGTACACTTAAAACGCAGAGTTACTGTATATAGTATTAAGAGGGGAATGAGACTAGAGTGAAGATCACGGCTAATGCTCGCACGGTTCTAGAACGCCGGTACCTTGCCAAGGTTGATGGCCAAGTCGTAGAGACGCCTGAAGACATGGTCCGCAGGGTTGCCAAAAACATTGCTTCAATTGAGACCGATCCGCAGTGGGAAGAGCGTTTCTTCGAGATAATGACCAATCTCGAATTTCTTCCCAACAGCCCAACGCTGATGAATGCAGGCCGCGCTCTGCAGCAGCTTTCTGCCTGCTTTGTTTTGCCTATAGAAGACTCGATGGAAGGTATCTTTGAGACACTCAAGAACACCGCTCTAATCCAAAAATCAGGCGGTGGTACAGGCTTTAGCTTCTCCAGGCTGCGCCCGAAGTCAGATGTGGTACGCTCCACTGGAGGCGTGGCCAGTGGCCCGATTTCGTTCTTGAAGACATTTAACGCGGCTACTGATGCTATTAAACAGGGCGGCACCCGTCGGGGAGCTAATATGGGTATTCTGCGGGTAGACCACCCTGATATCCTCGAGTTTATCACCTGTAAGTCTGACAATACTGAGATCACCAACTTCAACATTTCGGTCGGCTTAACCGAAGAGTTCATGCAGGCAGTCGAGTCTGATTCCACCTATCCTCTCATAAATCCGCGGACCGGAGAGCCTACTGGAGAACTTCGGGCACGCGAAGTGTTCAACATGATCGTCGAGGGCGCTTGGAAGAACGGTGAACCAGGCATTGTATTCCTCGATCGGATCAACCGGGCTAATCCCACGCCGCACATTGGCGAAATCGAAGCGACTAATCCTTGTGGAGAGCAGCCACTACTACCTAACGAGAGCTGCAACCTAGGTTCCATCAACCTTGCTAAGATGCTGAAGCAGGCCGATGGCAAATGGGTAATCGACTGGGATAGGCTTGAAGAAGTCATCGCTATTGCTGTGCGGTTCTTGGACAACGTTATCGAAATGAACAACTACCCGATTCCTGAGATCGAGAGAATGACCAAGGCAAACCGCAAGATTGGCCTCGGCGTAATGGGCTTTGCAGATCTCTTGATGCGCCTGGGAGTCCCATACGACAGCGAAGAAGGTGTAGAACTAGGCCGGACGCTTATGCGCTTCATCAAAGAGAAGAGTCATGCCGCATCCAGTAGACTGGCGGAGGAGCGCGGATGTTTCCCGAACTATAAAGGCAGCATCTTTGAGGCACAAGGAGTTCCGATGCGGAATGCCACAGTAACAACCATTGCCCCGACTGGAACCATCTCGATCATCGCAGGTTGCTCCAGCGGTATCGAACCAATTTTCGCACTGGCGTTCACGCGCAACGTCCTTGATAATGACCGGTTGGTAGAGGTCAACAGTATGTTTGAGCAGATCCTGAAGGATGAAGGCCTCTACTCAGAAGAGCTCATCGAAAAGGTAGCACAAACAGGCTCGGTTCAGGAACTGACTGAGATTCCTGAGCATCTGCGCCGTGCGATGGTTACTGCTCATGAGATTACCCCCGAATGGCATATCCGGATGCAGGCTGCCTTCCAAGAGTACACGGACAATGCAGTCAGCAAGACGGTGAACTTCCCGAATGAGGCCACCCGTGAGGATATCGAGACCGTATATCGCTTGGCCTATGAGCTCGGGTGCAAGGGCGTAACTGTCTACCGGGCAGGTTCTCGCGAAGGCGAGGTTCTTACAGTCGGTCACAAGAAGGCTGAAACCGAAGCAGCGGCCGAGCATGTGACTGCCGAGACTACGAGCCCGAAACATAATCCGCGCAAGCGGCCGAAGGTAACGCGTGGCCAGACCGTGCGCATGAAGACAGGCTGCGGTACTCTATATGTAACCATCAATGAAGATGAACACGGTATCTGTGAAGTGTTCACAACCATCGGGAAGGCTGGCGGTTGTGCTGCTGCGTTCTCCGAAGCGAACGCCCGCCTGATTTCGCTGGCCCTGCGCTCCGGTGTAGAGCCTTCCCAAATTGTGCGTCAGCTGCGCGGCATTAGGTGCCCGCACCCGATGTGGCAGGATGGCCAGCAGATTCTCTCGTGCCCTGATGCGATCGCTCAGGTGTTGGATGATTATGTCAAGAATGGCCTTCACCATTCGGTACCTGCCGACAACCCAGGTGTACGTCAGGCAGCGGCTGCATCAAGCGACTCGGCAGCCCGTGACGTGAGCGATCCATGCCCTGACTGTGGTGCACCTATGGTGCAAGAAAGTGGCTGTGCTACCTGTGTAGACTGCGGTTTTTCACGCTGCAGCTAGATCAGCGCCGAATAAATTAGGATAAATTTGGAATATTCCCTCCCGTTCGCGGCATATTTGTTATATGATCAGGACGGGAGGGATTTTTATGCAGAGAACTGTGCTGGTATTTGTACTGTGTATGGGTTTGATTTGGACAGGCCTGGCCGCAGCCCAGCCTGTTCAGCGGGAAATTGTAGTTAATATTCCTGGCTTTACCCTCTATCTGTATGAAAATGGGGTTGCTGTCCGCTCTTATCCAATAAGCATCGGGAGTGAGCTCAAGCCATCCCTCATGGGCGAAACTACGATTATTAACAAGGTGAGCGATCCAACTTATTATCCGCCCCGCTGGTGGGAGAGGGGGCTGGAACCGATTCCACCCGGGCCGGACAATCCAGTGGGAACACGCTGGCTGGGCTTGGGCTTTCCCAGCTATGGCATTCATGGTACCAATAACCCCGATTCCATCGGTAAAGCGGCTTCGTCCGGATGCATACGGATGCGCAACGCGGATGTGGAAGAGCTGGCCGACATGGTGCGGATCGGTACGCCTGTGACGCTCTTATACCAAACCGTTCTTCTTGGACAGGACCCCATATTCGGGCACCGTACGCTTACCGTCTATCCAGACATCTACAATCTCGGCACAACGAGGCAGCAGTTGGAAGAAGGCTTGCGGCAGCGGGGTTGGGACAACGTTTTCTGGCCGGTGCTGGAGGAGATCATAACTCGGGCCAGCGGCCGAGAAGAGTGTCTGCCCTTGGTTGTGCCGCTCTATCACAATGGTGAACAGCTGAAGCTGTGGGGTGTCAAGGTAGGAGGACAGTACTATCTACCCTATTCGGCTTCTGGGATCGATGGGTTAGCGGGCTTCGATGTGAAGGAATGGGGTGGACAACGCTATGTTGAGGTTCAGGAGTATGCAAGCCGCTTAGGCTTTTCAGTTCATGCAGAAGACGCCATGATTGCCCTGCACTCTCCTCAGGCCTACTTAGGTGACCAGTATCTGGGCAGTGCATTAGTCATCGACGAGGAGGTCTACATACCCATCGACAGCCTTTCGGATCTCCTGGCATTTGAGAGCAGTTCGCTGGTACCGCAGCAGCTGACAGTGGTAAGCCTGCAGGGCGCTCTATACGTGCCGGCTGAGGCGGTCGTTCCTTACACTCACGAGGCTGAACTCCGCATCGAAATAGCGGAATAAAGAAAACGCGGCAGCTGGGAGGCTGACCGCGTTTCTACTTAGTTGACGCCCGGGCTGGCCTCTTTCAGCCAAGAACTGGTCAAGAGGCGTTGGGCTAATTCTACTTGAAGATATTCTAGGAGGCTCTGCCAGTTACGGTTTACGGCGGCAAAGACTAAGTCGGGGCTGACATCGAGGTAATCAGCAGCTTCTGCTGCTAGGCGGTCCTTAATGATTTCCTGAACAGTCGCCCAGTCCTGAGCTAGGAGGGCATCGACTTCCCACGGCGAGACACCTAAGTCCACCAGCCTGTGGTGCAGTTCATAGCGGACTTCATCACTCAGTGTCTGCCAATCACCGTTGAGAAGAGCAGTAACCTGCTCTGGGGTCAGAACTTCAGCAGCAGCCTCAGCAGCTGCACCCAACCGGTTCATTAGGACTTCTGTATCCACCAGTGCAGCGAGCCCGCGTTGAGGTTTGCTGATGACCAGTATTTCGCCGTCATCGTTGTATACAGCAAAAATACGCTCTCCAGCCTGGAGCTGTTCTACCCCGCCCACAGCACCGCCTTGATAAACGCGGGTATCGCTCGTGAGAGTTAGAGCACGCAGTTCCTCATCCACTTGAATCATGACTTGATCCATTTCTTCTGCCAACTCACTAATTTCGCCCAATAAAGGCTGTAGAGTGCTGGTTTGGCTGAGCAGATGAGCGATTTCTGCGCGAGTCGCTGGACGATCCGGTTCGAAACGGTTGAAAATATAGGTGGGTAGAATCCCCATCATATTGAAGACTTCAGCAGCCAAATAGGCGTCATTGTCTTCTGGGAGGTCTTCAAAGGTTGGGTACCACTTGGCCAAGCTGAAATTGGCTTCGGTGATCCCTAACAGCTCTGCCGCTGTCGTCACCAGTTCACTACGGGTAACAAGAGCGTCGTCCGCGTCTTCATTGTTGAACACCCTTGACAGAGCGTCTTCGTCCAGTTCAAAGGCGCGCTGGACTAATACCCTAAATGTGGCCCGATCGAGGGGTTGATGGGGCCCATACTCCTCTGAGAAGATGCCTTCTAAAATGCCTCTTTCCTCCAAAGCGAGGATTGATTTTCGAGCCCAGTTAGTGGCAATGTCGTCATAAGCAGCAAAGGCGCCAGGGCTGACCTGGACAAAGACAAGAACTGCGATAAGTGCAAGAAATAGCAGTTTGCGCAAAGTAATGCTCCTTTCTATCCTGCTGCAATCATCTTACACCTATCAGTTCTCCCTCTACAAGCCTGTACCTCTATGTAATACTAACCTCGGCGGGGAGCCAATGGTAATGCCGGGAGGTTTTTCAACTACTGCGTGGAATAGAAAAGGGAAGAAATGAGGGATTTTGATGTCTAAGACAATCCTGTTAATCGATGGGAATAGCTTGATCAACAGGGCCTATTACGCTATTCGTTCTCTGTCAAACGCTCAGGGTGAACCGACGAATGGTGTCTATGGCTTTTTGCTCATGCTGTACCGCATGCTGGACGATTACTCGCCAGATGGTGTATATGTGGCCTTTGACGTGTCTGCTCCGACGTTTCGTCACCAGCAGTATGACCAGTACAAGGCAACTAGGACCGGCATGCCCGAGGATCTCCGCCCACAGCTGGGGTATCTGAAAGAGATTTTAGATGCGATGGGTATATCCCGCCTAGAGCTGGAAGGTTACGAGGCTGATGACGTCATCGGCACAACTGCCCGCTTAGCGGAAAAAGCAGGTTACAACGTGTTGATTGTGACAGGCGACAAAGATTCCCTCCAGCTTGTATCTGATCGGACTAAGGTCATTCTTACGCGTAGAGGCATCAGTGACACATTGGTTGTTGATGAAGAGGTGCTGAAAAAAGAGTTCTCAGTCACTCCTTCACAGGTTCGCGATCTGAAAGGTTTGATGGGAGATAGCTCGGACAATATTCCGGGAGTGCCGGGGGTTGGTGAAAAGACTGCTCTCAAACTACTGCAGGATTACCAGAATCTAGAGGAGCTCTATGCTAACCTCGACCAGATAAAAGGAAAGCTCAAGGAACGCCTCGAGGCCAATCGGGATCAAGCGTTTATGAGCCGGGATCTAGCTACGATTCGCTGTGATGTCCCGATAGAAGTGAGTTTTGACGAAAAGCCAGCTGGCGACGAGGACAAGCTGCGGGAGCTCTTCAGCCGGTTTGAGTTCAGCAGCTTTATGGATCGCCTAACCCCTAAGGTGGAAAAGGCGCAGGCCGCGCCTGAACTGCAGTTTAGGCGCCTCGATCTAGAGAACCTTTCTGAGCTGGAGGAGGCGGTGCGGCACGCGGGCGAAGTAAGTGTAGCCACCGATCGTGTTCATGGCCGTATGGCCATTGGGGCTGGTGGGTCGGTTTGGGCAGCAGATAATATCAACGACGGGTCGGAGTTGGCGCCTGCGTTGAGAGATCTCCTCCGAAGCGTTCCACTCATTCGCTGCAGCAGTGTGAAAGATCTGCATCACCTCCTGCGGGTCGCCGACGATCCGATTTTGGTAGAATTTGATCTGGAAATAGCTGCTTATCTGCGCGATTCGGGACAGCGGCAGGATCTAAAGGCACTGGCGTCGGTTTTTGACCTCCCACGAGTGGACGCTGACGAAGGAACGATGGAGTATCTCGTGGCCTGTGCTGGGCTGCTGCCCGAACTGCATCAACATCTGGAGAAGGAGCTCAAGGAGGCAGAACTCTGGGAGCTTTTTTATGATCTAGAACTACCGCTGGCATATCTCTTGGCACGGATGGAGCACAGAGGTATCAAGGTGGATCGGGAGAAGCTGGAGAAACTCGGCGAGGAGTTGGATCGGAACAGCACCGAGATTGCCGAACAGATCTATGCCGAAGCGGGCGAGAAGTTTAACATCAACTCTCCAAAGCAGCTCGGCGTTATTCTTTTCGAAAAGATGGGCCTACCTGTATTGAAGCGTACCAAAACTGGGCCGTCGACCAGTGCAGAAGTACTTGAGCAGCTGACCGCCTACCCGATTGTCAACCTCGTGTTGGAGTATCGCCAGGTAGAAAAGCTTCGCTCAACCTATGCCGATGCTCTAGTACAGCTGATCTCTCCTGAGACCGGCCGCATTCATACAACCTTCCATCAGAACGTGACCGCGACTGGGCGGCTCTCAAGTTCGGATCCTAACCTGCAGAATATTCCTGTAAGAACTAGTGCAGGACGGAGGATCAGGGAAACATTTGTCGCACCAGAGGGGAGCCTGTTAATGAGTGCCGACTATTCTCAGATCGAACTCAGGGTGCTGGCCCATATTTCTGGTGATGAAACCTTGATAGAAGCCTTCCAGAAAGGCAGAGACATTCATACTCAAACCGCATCTGAAGTCTTTGGCGTCCCCTTGGACCAGGTCACAGAATCGCAGCGCAGTGCCGCAAAAGCGATCAACTTCGGGATAGTGTACGGAATCAGCAGCTTTGGATTGTCTAAGGGTATAAACCTAACGCGTGCAGAGGCTCAGACATATATCGATAAATACTTCGAGCGCTACCCGAAAGTCAAGCAGTATATGGATGATATCGTACGGCAGGGGACGGAGGCGGGTTATGTCACTACACTTCTCAAGCGGCGGCGCTACCTGCCTGACTTAAGAAGCCGCAATTATAATCTCCGCAGCTTTGCCTCACGGATGGCAATGAATTCGCCCATTCAAGGAAGTGCGGCGGATATCATTAAGCTGGCGATGCTGCGAGTGGACGAGGCTTTGCGAAAAGCAGGCCTGAGAGCTGAGCTGCTTCTGCAGGTCCATGACGAATTGGTGTTGGAGGTTCCTGAAGAAGAACTCTACTCTACAGCTGAAGTCGTAAGGCATGAAATGGAGAACGTGATGCAGCTGAAGGTGCCCCTGGTCGTAGATGTCAAAGCAGGGCCAAATTGGCGTGATTGCGCTCCGTTGGAGATGAGGTGAACCGATGCCCGAACTACCTGAGGTGGAAACTGTTCGCAGAACCCTAGAACCCCTAATCCTGTATCTGCCAATTGTGGATGTGGAGGTATTGTATCCCCGAATTCTTCAGAACGTAGATTCAGTCCAATTTCAGCGGGCCTTGATTGGGAGCCGCTTTGAAAGTTTGGCTCGGCGAGGTAAGTATCTGCTGTTTGGGACGAGTTCCAACCTCTGTATGGTTGTCCACCTGCGGATGACCGGGCGGCTGATCGCAGCTTCATCCGCGGATGTGCCATTTGAGAAGCATACTGCAGTGATCTTCAGTTTTTCTGGCGGGAGTGAACTGCGCTTTAGTGATCAGCGCAAGTTCGCCACCATTCATCTCCTGCCCTGGGATAGACTAGACCAGATTAGAGGCCTAAGGGAAATGGGTCCAGAGCCTCTAGGTGATGAGTTCACGCCCGGTGCTCTCGGAGAAGCCCTTTCAGGCCGGAAGGCACCCATTAAGTCTCTCCTGCTTGATCAGAGACGCATCGCGGGCCTAGGCAACATCTATGCTGATGAAGCATTATTTGCGGCGAAGATTCATCCGGCGCGGCCGGGAGGAGATTTGAGCTGGGCAGAAATTGAGAATCTCCATGCAGCCATTCGCACCGTACTAACTGATGCTGTAGAGAACCAGGGAACCACGTTCCGGGATTACCGGACTGGTACGGGGGCTGAGGGTTCTTTCCAGAATAAGCTTAAGGTTTACGGCAGAAAAGGAGAGCCGTGTCTGAGGTGCGGTGAAATACTCGTGCATCAACGAATAGGAGGGCGCACCAGCGTGTTCTGCCCCGCATGTCAAGGAGATGGCACTTGATGATCGGTTTGACGGGTGGGATCGCCACCGGTAAGAGCACCGTCGCACAACGCCTGCGCACTCTTGGGGCGGTGGTTCTCGATGCAGATGTACTAGCCCGTGAGGTAGTAGAGCCGCATACACCAGGTTGGGAACGAGTCCGAAAAGAGTTTCCACAGGTAATTCGGCCAGATTTGACCATCGACCGCAGACTGTTGGGGCAGATTGTATTTGGCGATGCGGAGGCCCGCAGAAGACTTGAGGCTATTATTCACCCAGAGGTCATCTCCACCATGCGTACGCAGGGAATGGCGCTGGAAGCAAAGGGCTCCATAGTCGTCTGTGATATACCCTTGCTGTACGAAACGGGAAGTGAGGCATGGCTTGATGAGGTTTGGGTGGTTTACACCGACCCCGAAACGCAGCTGCGCCGTCTGATGAAACGCAATCGGATTTCTGAAGAAGAGGCGCTTCAGATGATTCAAGCGCAGATGCCTCTTGAGGAGAAGGCTCGCCGTGCCGATCGGATTATTGACAACAGCGGGTCTTTGGAAGAAACGTATCGCCAGGTAGATGCTTTATGGGAGGAGATTTCTCAATGAAGATTGCGCTGATTGCTCACGATAAGAAAAAAGACGATATGGTAGCCTTCGCTCTGGCGCATAGAGACATTCTGCAGAACGTCGAACTTGTGGCAACGGGTACCACAGGAAAACGACTGATGGAAGCCACGGGCCTACCCGTACAGCGTGTTCAGTCAGGCCCGTATGGGGGTGACCAGCAGATCGGTGCCATGGTGGCGAACGGCGAAGTAGCCGCTGTGATTTTCTTGAGAGATCCCCTTACTGCACAGCCGCACGAGCCAGATATCACGGCTCTTCTGCGGGTGTGTGATGTACACGATATCCCCTTGGCGACTAATTTAGCGACTGCTGACCTAATACTCAGAGCACTCGACTCATAATCTGTGCCAGGGGGGATATTTTGGTCCGTGCATGGCTTAAGTTTGTTTGTTTTGTAGCGATTTTTTTGGGAGTAGCTGTCTTTGGGGGCCAGCTCACACTTCAGAAGCTGTACCCCATCAGCTATGTGGCAGAAATCGAACACTGGAGCGAACAGGCAGGGGTTGATCCTTATTTGACGGCAGCGCTCATCCAGGTGGAGAGTGGATTTCGCCCGGAAGCAGTCTCCCCCAAAGGCGCATTGGGCCTTATGCAGCTGATGCCTGACACAGCTGCCTGGGTAGGAGAGCGCTACAACATAGGTGTAGATCAGCCTGAAGACCTTTTTGATCCAGCGTTGAATATACGAATCGGTACACTATACCTGGGATACCTTCTCAGTAGGTTTTCCACAGAAGCGGCTGCGCTCGCCGCCTATAACGGCGGACTGGGAAATGTAAGCCGCTGGCTTGCGGAAGGGATTTGGGATGGGCAGCTCGAAACGGTAAACCAAATTCCTTTCAGAGAAACACGATCCTATGTGCGTAAACTGAAATTTACCACCGAGTTTCTGCGGTTAATCTACTGTGGTCAGTGGTAGGTTTGAGAGGAGAGTCAAATATATGAAGTTCATTACGAATCTGCAGGATGTGGCAGACTTTACAGTATCAGCTGAGCGCAAGTTATTCTCTGCAACACATGAAGAGATAGTTGCAGGATTAACCACAGATATTTACTTCGTTAAGACTAGAGAAATCCTAGAGAAGATGGGCCGCGTTGATGCAGTGGTTACTGGGGAGATCTTTGCACGCCGCCCAGGTGTCTTTGCTGGTGCCGAAGAAGTGAAACGCCTTTTGGCAGATACCGGCGTAACCGTTTGGAGCTTGCCTGAAGGCGCCGAATTCGATGCTAAAGAAGTTGTCATGCGTATCACGGGGCCCTATGGTGCCTTTGGCATATACGAAACCGCCGTTTTGGGTATCTTGGCATCATCCAGTGCTTGGGCAACGAGAGCCCGAGAAGCGAAGGAAGCCGCCGGTGACAAACCAGCGATCTGCTTTGGGGCGCGTCATGTGCACCCAGCCGTAGCCCCTGTCATGGAACGGGCAGCTATCATCGGAGGGGCTGATGGTGCGTCGTGTATTCTTGGTGCTAAGCTGGCTAAGCTAGAACCTACCGGGACAGTACCGCATGCCTTGTTCTTGATTGTTGGTGATACCCTAGAGGCAGCCGAAGGATATGATAAGTTTATGCCACCTTCATCGCCGCGTTCGATGCTGGTTGACACGTTCAAAGATGAGGTAGAAGAAAGCCTGCGTCTAGCAGAAGCAATGGGTGAGAGGCTCGAATCAGTCCGGCTTGATACCCCCGGGGAGCGGGGCGGTGTTACACCGGGCCTAGTTGCAGAACTGCGGGCAAAGCTCGATCTAGCCGGTTACAAACATGTGCGCATCTTTGTTTCTGGTGGGCTTGACCTGGAGAAAATCCGGGTCCTCAGCGAAGCGGGAGCCGATGCCTTTGGCGTAGGAAGCTACATATCATCAGCTCAGCCCATTGACATGACTATGGATCTGAAGGAAGTTGATGGGAAACCTGTAGCAAAGCGGGGGCGGATCCCAGGCTTGACTCCCACCGATCGACTGCAGCGTCTGCTCTAGGTTGGTGAATGAAGTGGCAGGATCCGTCAAAGAAAGCATAATTCAGGCGGCTCAGTCCGATCCGTTTCTCTCGGTAGAAGAAATAGCGAAGCAGGTAGGGACCACTCAGCAGTATGTGCGCACAATACTATCTGAGTCGGGGCTTTCCTTGACCAAGATGCGGCGTGCCTATGTCAAAAAAATGGAACGACAGCTGGGGATGAAAGAGGGCGAACAGGTGCAGCTTCCGCCGGGCGGCCGTCTAGAGATCCGGCAGATCGAGGCACCTCAACTTGCCCAGTTACTCGGTGCAGATAAAGGAGCACCGCTGTTCCAAGCAAGCCGGTTTATGAGGTTGGGTGATGGCCCCAAAGAAATCCAGGGTTTTGTGCAATTAGTTACCTTCCTGCCGCTGACGATCCAGCCAGAGTACACGCAGCTGATCGAACTGCTGCCTGATGGTATCGATGCACCGGTTCGTACGAGACAGTGGGCAGTTGTGGTTCCTCCTCCAGAAGCGCTGCGAGAAGCGTGGGCATTGGACAAGCATGAGCTGTTGTTCAGGCTCGGGACACTCTGGAGTAACAAGGCGGGCCCTGTGGCAGTTGAGTTTCATTGGGTTCCGGCTGAGGGGTGTGCCCTCACGTGGTCGGACCAGCACAAAGGCTTGTCCCTCGAAGAGTTTCGGCCAACAGCTCTAGGCTAGACTGCACGGATGGGCGAAATTGGTTCCGAAAGATCCAGTTTTATTGCAGGAGATTTGTGAATCCAGGCGAATAGTATCGTGATACGGCAGTCATACGTATAGGGTTTCTTGCCCCGCGGCTGTTATTTTCATAAGGAGGGGTATAATGGCTGATATACTGCTATCGGTTAGAAATCTCAAGACCCATTTCTATACAGAGGATGGCATCGTACCGGCGGTAGACGGCATCAGCTTTGACTTAGAACGAGGCGGTACATTAGGAATTGTAGGTGAATCAGGCTGCGGAAAGAGCGTAACATCTCTTTCCATTATGGGCCTCATTCCTTCACCACCTGGGAAGATCGTGGACGGAGAGATTCTGTTTGAGGGCCGCGACCTGACTAAACTGAGCGAGGCAGAGATGCGCAAGATTCGCGGCAATGAGATCTCCATGATCTTTCAAGAGCCTATGACTTCGCTCAACCCCGTTTTCACGATCGGTAATCAGATCATGGAAGCAATCATGCTTCACCAAAAGCTAGATAAAGCCGCTGCTCGAAAGAAGGCTATCGAGATGCTGTCTCTGGTAGGAATTCCTTCACCGGAGAAGCGGATTGATGAGTATCCCCATCAACTGAGTGGTGGTATGCGGCAGAGAGTCATGATCGCGATGGCCTTATCCTGCAATCCGAAGCTATTGATTGCCGACGAACCTACCACCGCATTGGACGTTACTATTCAGGCTCAGATTCTGGACCTGATGAGAGATCTCCAGAAAGAACTGGGCACTGCGATCATAATGATTACGCACGACTTGGGTGTCATTGCCGAACTTGTTGACCAGGTTGTGGTAATGTACACAGGCATCATTGTGGAGCGAGGAGACGTAGAGACCATCTTCGCAAATCCACAGCATCCATATACACAGGGGCTGCTGGCTTCGATCCCAAGATTGGACATGGACGTGGAGCGCCTGCAGGCTATTCCAGGGTCTGTTCCGACTCCAGGAAACTTCCCGAAAGGCTGCGGTTTCCATCCGCGCTGCCCATACGCGAAGGATATCTGCGAAGCAAAGCGTCCGCCGGCGTTCAAGGCTGATGGTGAGGGGCACTACGCAGCTTGCTGGAAGCTGGTGGACTATCAGGACGTAACTCCTGAAGAGCTGAAGGAGGTGCGGTAGACATTGGCTGAAACTGCTGTGTCCAACAAGCCGCTATTGGAAGTAAAGAACCTCGTCAAGCACTTCCCAATTACAAAAGGGATCATCTTCTCCAAGCAGGTTGGGGCTGTCAAGGCTGTTGATGGCATCAGCTTTACTGTCAACCGGGGTGAAACACTTGGCCTAGTAGGCGAAAGCGGATGCGGTAAGACGACAACGGGCCGTGTTATCCTGCGCCTCATTGAACCAACCTCTGGTGAGGTCTTGTTTGACGGCAAGAACGTACCTGAGCTGTCTAAGGAAGAGCTGCGTGAGCTGCGCAGAGACATGCAGATTATTTTCCAAGACCCTTATGCTTCGCTAAACCCACGCATGACAGTTGCCGATATCGTTGGAGAGCCGCTGCATATTCATGGGTTGGCAAAGGGCAAAGAACGGGAAAAACGAGTTCAGGAGCTTCTTGATGTAGTAGGCTTGAGCTCGTTCCATGCCCGGAGATTCCCACATGAGTTCTCTGGTGGGCAGCGCCAGCGCATCGGTATCGCCCGTGCATTGGCTGTAAATCCGAAGTTGATTATCTGCGACGAACCAGTCTCGGCTCTGGACGTATCTATCCAGGCACAGGTAATTAACCTGCTGCAAGATCTGCAGAAGGAGTTTGGCCTGACCTATCTGTTCATTGCCCATGACTTGAGTGTCGTTAAGCACATTTCAGACCGCGTTGCCGTCATGTATCTTGGTAAGATCGTCGAGCTTGCGGACAAAGACCGTTTATATGCAAATCCGAAGCATCCGTACACGCAGGCGCTGTTGTCGGCCATTCCAATTGCTGACCCGACAGTCAAGAAAGAACGCATCATCCTGAAAGGCGATGTTCCCAGCCCGATCAATCCGCCTTCTGGATGCCGGTTCCATACCCGCTGCCCATATGCGATGGATATTTGTCAGACCAAAGAACCGGATTTTGTTGACACAGGTGATGGACACTTTGTCGCCTGCCACCTACATCCGGCTGCAGCGGAAAAAGCACACTAAGGACTTGCAAACCCAACGGTTATATGCTAATATTTAAATATAAAAAGTAGTTAATAACCGTTGGGACGGGAGAAAAGGAGAGTCCAACAACGGGGTGTTTGCCGCACCCAAGTTGTCGGACTCTTTTCTTATGCCATAAATTAGCTAGGAGGGTAAACCCATGAGTGGGAAAAGCAAGCTGACTGTAGATGTGGCCATCATCGGTGGCGGAATCATCGGTACGGCCACTGCCCGGGAGCTGAGTAAGTACCAGCTGAAGGTTGTCGTCATTGAGAAAGAAGCCGAAGTTGGCTGGGGTACAACCAAGGCTAACAGCGGTATTGTACACGCTGGTTTCCATGAGGAGCCTGGTACTCTGAAGGCCAAATACTGTTTCCCGGGGAACCAAATGTTTCCGAAGCTCTGTGAAGAACTCGATGTCTGCTTTGAGCAGAACGGAATCTTGATGGTTGCTCGGAATGAAGAAGAGTGGGAGACTGTTCAGAAGTACTACGAGCGGGGCAAGGAGCGGGGAGTACCCCTGGAACTCTTAAGTGGCGAAGAAGCTCGGGCATTAGAACCAGAGCTCTCTGAAGACATCGTGGGAGCTTTACATGCCCCCGAGGGCGGCAGTGTTATGCCTTTTGAGCTGGCTGCGGCTCTGATGGAAAACGCTATTTACAATGGTGTCGAACTTCTCACCAACAGCCCGGTCATCGGTGCACGGGTAGAGAACGGCAAGAAGATCGTAGAAACCCCATTCAACATTGTTGAAGCTGATGTAGTAATCAACGCTGCTGGACTGTTTACAGACGAGATTGCCCGCATGTTTGGTGATGACTATTTCACCATTAAGCCTCGTAAGGGTGAGGAATACCTCTTTGACCTCGATACCAAGAACATGGTTAAGCGCACAATCTTTCCTGTGCCATCAAAGGTATCCAAGGGTATCCTGGTAATTCCCACTGCCGAAGGCAACCTGATGATGGGGCCAACCGGTGACAACATCGACCAAAAAGATGATCTGGCCACCACCAGAGACGGCTTCCAGCGGATTCTAGAGGGTGCGAGAAGCCTTGTGCCCGGCATCAACCCACGGAAGATCATTGCCCAGTTTGCAGGTGTTCGGGCAGCAAGTGATCGTGGAGATTTCATTGTTGAGCATTCTCCTAATGTTCCTGGACTCATTCATCTTGCTGGTATGGAATCTCCTGGCCTGACTGCTGCACCTGCGATTGCCGTGGATGCGGTTCGCCTTGTGGAGGAAGCCGGCATGAAGCTGGTTCCCAAAGAGGACTTCCAGCCCCGTCGGGAGAACATCGTGCGGTTCCGTTCACTTTCTCGCGAAGAGCAAGATCGTTTGGTCAAGGAAAACCCTGCTTATGGCCGGATCATCTGCCGCTGTGAACAAGTCACTGAAGGTGAAATCATTGATGCTATCCGCCGGGGTGCCCGCACTCTAGATGGAATCAAGTTCAGAGCTCGTGCCGGCGCTGGCCGCTGCCAAGGTGGTTTCTGCCAGCCAATCGTCATGGCGATTATCGCCCGTGAGCTGAATATTCCGCTGGAGCAGGTTACAAAGCGTGGGCCTGGTTCAGAACAAGTCCTCTTCAAGGCAAAGGAACTTCTCGCAGGAGGGATCACACAGTGAAACAGCTGTTCGTAGACGTAGCGATTATTGGTGGAGGCCCAGCAGGTTTGGCATCCGCACTGGCAGCTAGGGCCGAAGGGGCCGAAAAGGTCTTGATTATCGAGCGCAACCATGAACTGGGCGGCATCCTTCTGCAGTGTATTCACCACGGATTTGGCCTGCACCGTTTTAAAGCAGAACTGAGCGGCCCTGAGTATGCCCAACGCTTTATCGACCAGGTTAAGGAAACAGACATCGAAGTTCTGCTTAATACCATGGTCTTGGAAGTGACTTCTGACCGCAAGCTGTATGCTGTGAACAGCGAGCAAGGCTTGATGGAGATTTCTGCGAAGGCTATCATCTTGGCTATGGGCTGCCGCGAGCGGACTCGTGGTGCACTGCAGATTCCGGGCACACGTCCTGCCGGAATCTATTCGGCCGGTGCTGCCCAGCGCTTTGTCAACATTGATGGGTATATGCCTGGCAAGCGTGCTGTCATCCTCGGTTCTGGCGACATTGGCCTTATCATGGCTCGGCGCTTCACACTGGAAGGTGCGAAGGTGGAGGCTGTGGTCGAAGTTATGCCTTACGCTGCGGGCCTTGCTCGAAACGTCGTTCAGTGCCTGGAGGACTTTGATATCCCGCTGATTCTGAAGTCCACCGTCACTGCAATTCATGGCAAGGACCGCCTTGAAGCTGTAACCATTTCGGAAGTCGACGACAAGTGGAATCCAATCCCGGGAACTGAGCGGACTATCGAATGTGATACCCTCCTCTTGTCTGTAGGTTTGGTTCCTGAGAACGAGCTTTCGCGAGAAGCGGGCGTTAAGCTTGATCCCGTTACCAATGGTGCTTATATCGATGACCGCATGATGACCAGCATTCCTGGTATCTTTGCTTGTGGAAACGTTCTGCACGTGCATGACCTGGTGGACAACGTCTCCAAGGAATCTGAACGCGCAGGAATGTACGCTGCTCGCTATGCTCTCGGCAAGCTTGATGCTCCCGAGAAGAAGGTCAAGGTAGTTGCCGGCCGAAACATCCGTTATGTTGTACCCCAGGAGATTTCTCTTGACGAACCAGTGGAATTCTTTATGCGGGTGCAGGCTCCTGAAGAGGATGTAACCCTCAACGTGGGCGGTATTCGTTCTAAGAAGGAGAATTCAGTACGGCCAAGCGAGATGCTGAGCATCAAACTCACTCCAGAGCAGCTGCAGAGTTTTGAGGGCGACACCTTCGTAATTGAGGTACTGTCCAATAAGGAGGATGAAGTCAGTGCATAAGACCTATGTTTGTACCGTCTGCCCTATGAGCTGTAATGTTGTCCTCGAGTTGGACGAGAACAACGAGATCACCTCTCTAACTGGAAATAGATGCCCTCGGGGCAAGACTTATGTGACGAAAGAACATACTGCTCCCGAGCGGACACTCACCACAACGATTCGTGCCATTGGTGGCAAGCTGCCGCTGCTGCCAGTGCGCACTGACAAGCCCATTCCGAAAGAAATGGTACTCGAAGGCATGAAAGCTACCGCTGAGTTGTCGGTGAAGGCACCCGTTAAGATGGGCGATGTGATTGTTGAGGATTTCCTCGGTACAGGCGCCAACTTGGTGGCAAGCCGAGACATCTAATTGGTCAAATACGCATAAATAAAGGGCCGCTTTGCGGCCCTTTATTCTTTTCCATATTCGCTGATGATCTGTTCTACATCGCCAGCCATATCTGCTAGGCTCTGGCTGGCTGCTGCCGTTTCTTCGGCACTTGCTGCTGTCTGCTGTGTAATATCGCTGATGGATTCAAAGAGTTCCACAGCCGCACTAGTCCTTTCTGTTTGCTCCACAGAAGCACGGGCAATAGCGTCAACGATCTCAGCGGTAGACTGCACCGCATGATGGATCTCTGCCAGCGAAGCGTTGACTCTGCCCACCAGCTCCTGCCCGTGGTTGACACTAGCGAGGGAGCTTTGGGCTCCAGAATGGATCATGGCGAGGACATTCTGGATCTCCTGCGTTGCATCCTTGGAACGCTCAGCGAGCTGGCGCACCTCTTCAGCAACCACCGCAAAGCCTCTGCCGTTCTCGCCAGCTCGTGCCGCTTCGATGGCAGCGTTCAAAGCCAGGAGGTTGGTCTGATCGGCAATGTCTTGGATGATGCGAAGAATGTCTTCAATCTGGCTCGTTTGCTGGCTCAAGCTCCCCACAGTAGCGTGGATCTCAGCCATACCCTTCATGGCTGCAGCAGCATCGGTCTGTCCTTCAGCAGCTTGCTGCATAGCAGACGCAGCCAATGCACGCGCCTTTTGTGTCTGCGAGTTAATGTCCTGCATAGCTCGGTTCATGGCTTCGATCTGATCAGTACCTGCCTGAACGTCCTGCGCCTGATTTTGTGTTCCGGCAGCGATTTCTTCCATACCAGCACTGATTTGCTGGCTGGCCGATGAAACGTCTGCGGCAGCATCATGAACTCTCTTGAGCAACCGGGCCAAGTTAGAGGTAGTGTGGTTCATCGCCTCAGCCAGCACCGCGATCTCCGGATCTAGGCGGTACTTCGGCCTATACTGGCGCAGCTGCCCGCGAGCGGCCAGTTCTGCATGCTCTGCAAGGTCACGTATGGGGAGGGCAATGCGGCTGGCCGAGAGGGCGCTAACAAGGCACACAAACGCCAGGCCGAGCCCAGTTACAATATAGGTGATGTTCTTGACCCTAGTGATCTGTGCGAGTGCCAGCGAAGTGGGCTGTGCGATTCGGATCTCCCAGTCAATGCCCAAATCTGCGCCATCACCGCCAGTGGTTCGGGCTGCAATGACGCGATTACCATCTAATCCGGTACCCATGCCCCAGAAATCTGATTCAGCATCGAGAGAGATGACCGTTTCAGCAGGTTCTGCAATACTTACGCCCTCTTCGGAATCGAGGCTTGAGCCTTGCCGGAGTGTAAGGATTGGCTGCCCATTTTGCAGAACCTGCAGCTGGCCTCCGGTAATGCGCTCAACGACAGGAACCAGCGCATCGCTGATAAAGGACATTGGTACAATTCCGCGTATCACACCGATGGGGCTTCCTGTCGCAATTCTGACAATCGGAGCACTGATGACGATACCCATGGCGTCCAGCGAGGGTAGATACTGAACTTCACTGATGTAGATGCCATCTTCGAGAGTTTTTTCGAACCACTCGGCACCGGCATGGATGAACTTCTCAGGCCTGCTGCTGGCAGCTAGAGTCCACCCGTCGAGGTTGGTGGCAAGCAGCTCGGCGAAGACAGGGAAGTCTCTCACCATATCTTCGAGAAACGTCTGCGTTCTGGCGTTGGCAGCCAAGTTACGAGTCGCATCCATGATTCTTTCTAGTTCAGCTGGGCTCATATCTTGGGTAATTCCGTGAGCACTCATTGCCTGTGTCGGCCTAATTACGACCAGCTGTTCGACTGACGGATTGGTTCCTAAGAACACGACTTGGCTGACGGCATCTTCGATGCGCTCGTTGAGCTGTTCAAGGGCTGTTTGAGCCTGACCGGTAAAGGATTCACCTACTGTTTCAAGCACTGCCTGTTCTGCTTGGAGAGATAACAGCAGTGCTACGGCCACCAAGGGCAACAAAGCGACCACTGCTACGGTAATCGTAAGGCGAGTGCGAAATCTTAATCTGTTGTGTTCTAAAGAGCGTCTTTTACCTGCGTTTTTCATCAAAAAAGCCTCCATTCTACCCCGGTTGATTTGTATAATACTCTAAATGGTAGAAAATCCCCTGCAGGATACCACCATTTGTTTTGCCAATCGCTCCCTGATGTGGTAGTATATTAGCAGACATTTGGTGTAGAAAGGTGGTTTTAGGATGAAAGAAAGAAGACATATTCGCACCCTGTCTGGGACTGCCTTAGGCAAGACCCTTGCAACAGGCGGCTGCGGCGAGTGCCAAACTTCGTGCCAGTCCGCATGCAAGACTTCTTGCACAGTTGGTAACCAAGCTTGTGAACGCTAAGAGCTGCAGCAACCTTCACTACACGAAGGTTGCTCTTTTGAACTATGGGGACGGAGTTGAGTAGAGTTGTTGCTTGAAAAATCTTGTGTGCACTGCTTCAGCCAGGGCGGGCAGTACATAGTGGTAGATGGTAATTCTGGAGCCGTTCATCTCCTTGATGAATTTGCCTTTAACGTGGTGGGCCGTATTCTGGCCGAAGATGATGTTACCACGAAAGATGATATCGCGGCTTTCATCTGGGAGACGGTAGAGGAGCAAGAAGCGGCACAAGAAGTGCTGGAGTTAGTCAGCGAAGGTCTGCTGTTCAGTCCGGATTTGACTGAAGTACCTCCTCGGCCCGAGACGGTGGTTAAGGCTCTCTGCTTAAATGTGGCCCATGACTGCAATATGCGCTGTCAGTACTGCTTTGCCGATACCGGTGACTTCGGTGGCCAGCGCGAACTGATGCCCCTTGAAGTGGCAAAACAGGCAGTGGACTTCATTATTGAAGCATCTAAACACCGCACTAATTGTGAAATCGACTTTTTTGGTGGTGAACCGCTTCTGAACTGGGATGTGGTTCGCGAAACCGTAGCCTATGCCCGTCAGCGTGAACAGGAGACCGGTAAAGCATTCCGTTTTACTATTACCACCAACGGTTTGGGGCTGACACCTGAGATTGCCGATTTTATTAACGAAAACATGTACAATGTGGTGCTCAGCATCGATGGGCGTAAGCAGGTAAACGACCATATGCGGCGTACTATTTCTGGGAACGGATCGGTGTATGACATCATCGTGCCCAAGTTTCAGGAGATGAAGCAGCTGAGAAATGGCCGCAGTTACTATGTTCGGGGGACCTTTACTGCCAACAATCTTGATTTTGCCGCGGATGTGGCTCACTTAAATGATCTGGGGTTTGATGAAATCTCCATCGAACCGGTCGTGGCAGACGGAGGCGAGCCTTACGCCCTCACTGAAGACCACCTGCCGAAGATTCTCGAAGAATATGAGCGTTTGGCGGAGCTCTTCCTCGAGCGCTATAATTCAAGCCAACGGTTCAACTTCTTCCATTTCAACGTGGAGCTGAAAAAGGGCCCCTGCTTATATAAGCGCCTGTCCGGCTGCGGTGCAGGGTTTGAGTACCTGGCTGTTGCACCAGATGGCAAGCTCTACCCCTGTCATCAATTTGTGGGCAAGGACGAGTTCTCTGTAGGAAGCGTAACTGAAGGCTTGGTGAATACAGCGCTGTCTGATAAACTCAAGGACAGCCACGTGCTGAACAAGCCGGTCTGCAAGACCTGCTGGGCCAAGTATTACTGCAGCGGGGGATGTCATGCCAATAATCTTTTCCATGCGGGTTCGTTAACGGAGCCTTATCGAATCAGCTGCGAGATGGAGAAGAAACGGCTTGAGTGTGCGTTTTTTATTCAAGCTAGTTTACTCTAAATATGGATTGACCTGGTAGGTTGTCGTATAGTATGATATTAGTAACACAAATATTAAGTATATAGCAAGTGGAAGACAATGACGGATATTCTTACGTGGGCACCTTGGATATCCTGAGTTAGTGGTGCAACCGGCCACGGCTTTAGTGCCTTGGCCGGTTTTTTCATGCGAAGGGAGGAGTGGCAGTGGGACGGCGCAAGCGGCTCGGTGATATTCTCAGAGAACGCGGCTTATTAACAGACGACGAGCTGAGGCTAGCTTTGGAGAGGCAGCGCGAGAGTGGTGAGAAGCTCGGTGAGGCCCTGATCAAGCTTGGATTTATTTCACCCGACGATATTGCTGATGCCCTCAGCGAACACCTGAGAATTCCAAGGGTTGATTTTAAGCGCCGCTATGTCTCAAGCGATGTAGTGAGGTTGGTTCCGGAGTCAATAATCCGTGAACAGCAGGTTCTCCCCATAGAACAGGAGGGGAATTTCCTCTCTGTAGCGATGGTAGATCCGCTCAACATCATGATCATCGATGACCTGCAGCGTCTTACTGGACTTCTCATAAAGCCAATGATTGCGACAGCGACGGAAATCGAAGATGCTTATCGCCGCTCGCTGGATATTGCCAGTACTGCCAAGCAGGTTTTTGCGCAGTACGGTGCGGACGACTCGGCTGTTGAAGAACAGGCAGAAAAGGAACGCGAAGAAGCTATTCTAGGCGATGCTCCCGGAGTCAAGCTTGCCAACATGATCCTCGAGCAGGCAGTAAAGCAGAGGGCGAGCGATGTCCACCTCGAGCCCCGAGAAGACGACCTCAGAGTGCGCTACCGTATTGATGGAATTATGCGTGACGTTATGGTGGTTCCGAGGCACCTGCGAGGCGATGTTAATTCTCGGATTAAGATCATGGCTAACTTGGACATTACGGAAAGGCGGCGCCCCCAGGATGGACGGCTGCAGCTGCGGCTCGATGACCTTACCGTCGATGTCAGGATTTCTACACTTCCGACAGTTTACGGAGAAAAGATCGTAGCCCGGATTTTACACAGAACACACAATGTGCTCGAATTGGAGGATTTTGGCTTCGCCGCGCAGAATTTCCAACGTATCCAGGCTATGCTTCGCCAGAGTCAGGGGTTGATTCTGGTTACAGGACCCACAGGGAGCGGTAAGACGACCACTCTTTACGGCTTTCTCAATCAGCTTAATTCCCCAGAAAAGAACATCATTACTGTAGAAGATCCTGTGGAATACCGCCTAGAGGGGATTAACCAAGTACAGGTTAACCCTCGGGTTGATCTGACTTTTGCGACCGGGCTCCGAACTGTACTGCGGCAGGACCCTGATATCATCATGGTGGGTGAGATCCGCGATCGGGAAACTGCCGATATTGCAGTGCGTTCAGCGCTTACTGGGCATTTGGTTCTTTCGACGCTCCATACCAACAGTGCGGTAGCTTCGGTTGTCCGCTTGCTCAATATGGGTATCGAACCCTATCTCATCAGTTCGACGGTGATTGGGGTAATTGCCCAGCGCCTGGTTCGCACCATCTGCCCTGAATGCAAGAAATCAGTGCCTCTAGACAATCCGGTCGCTGTGCGCTTTATTCAGTCGCTTGGAATCGAGCCGCCTGAGTATGTGTATCAGGGCACAGGCTGTCCTCTGTGCAATGATACCGGTTACAGAGGGCGGACCGTGGTCGAAGAGGTGATGTTGTTTACCAAAGACATCCGCAGAGCGATTGATGATGGTGCACATGAAAGCGAACTATTAGAGATCGCGATCCGCGGTGGGATGGAAACACTGCCGGTTAACGCGGTGGACAAGCTGGTGCGGGGTGTTACTACAACAGAAGAGCTGCTCCGTACCGTCTACAGCGTGGAGAACGAGGGGGTTATCTAATGCTGATCGCCGACAGCATGCTGCAGCTCTTAGAGATTGCAATTGACCAAAGGGCTTCGGATCTTCACTTGAGCCCAGGTGTACCCCCGTTTCTGAGAATTCTTGGCTCGCTGACCCCTATCAACGGGTTTGCTCCTCTGCGCCCAGCTCATATTGAGGAGTTGGCCCGCAATATCACGGATCCGCGGCACTGGCAGATCTTTGAGCAGACTGGCGAAGTTGATTTTTCCTACGGAGTAGCTGGCTTGGGAAGATTCCGCTGCAGTCTGTTCCGACAGCGTGGTTCACCTGCTATTGCGATGCGGGTAATTACAGGTTCTGTTAGGTCCATCAAAGATCTGGGCTTACCGGATGTGCTGGACGATTTGTGCCGTAAGCGGGATGGGCTTGTGCTTGTAACTGGGCCCACTGGCAGTGGTAAGTCCACCACTTTAGCGGCAATGATCGAGCGGATCAATCAAACCCGCAGAGGCGTGATCATTACTTTAGAAGACCCAATTGAGTATCTCCACGAACACAAGAAGTGCATCGTGAACCAGAGAGAAATCGGAACTGATACTGAGACCTTCGCCAGCGGTCTGCGAGCAGCGCTGCGGGGTGATCCTGACGTTATTCTTGTCGGAGAAATGAGGGATTTAGAAACGATAGCCACCGCACTGACTGCGGCTGAAACGGGACACTTGGTTCTTTCTACCCTGCATACACGTGGTGCCGCAAAGACGATAGATCGTATCATCGATGTGTTCCCTCCAGAGAATCAGCAGCAGATCCGCGTTCAACTGGCGTCTGTTCTAGAGGCCGTCGTATCGCAGTTGTTGATTCCTCGCCTTGACGGAACGGGTATGGTGCCTGCTGTGGAAGTGATGCTCGGGACTCCAGCGATCCGCAACATGATTCGCGACGGGAAGACACATCAGATTCCTTCAATGATCGAAACTGGTAAGCGTTTTGGCATGCAGACCATGGAGTCGGCACTAAATGATCTGGCAAATAGGGGACTAATCGATCCCGTTCACACAATAGCGTCAGCGAATGGCTAGTCAGGAGCTGAAGGACGATGGACAATGAAACGCTTTGCATATAAGGGTAAGACCCGAGAGGGGAAAGGTGTCCACGGATATATTGAAGTGGAAAACCGTGAGTTGGCTGCCGCAAAACTGCGTCAGCAGGGGTACATCATCACATCTCTCCGTGAGGCACCCAAATCAACTACCTTGACTCTGCTGGAGTCAAAAGGGCCTCTCAAACCAAAATACTTAGCCATCTTCTGCCGCCAATTCGCAATAATGCTTGGTACTGGTTTGTCACTGGTCAATAGTTTGCAGCTCTTAGCAGAACAATCACTTGAAAAACGCCTCAGTAAATCTCTAACCGACATTCGCCTGGATGTGGCGGGCGGCTCATCTTTTACCAAGGCTTTGGAAAAGCACAAAGACATGTTTCCCAATGTGTTCGTACACCTTGTTGAAGCGGGAGAAATTGCCGGTGCTCTGCCAGAGATATTGGATCGTTTGGCAGTCTATTACGAACGAGAGGATGAGTTGAGGAAGAAGATTTCTGAGGCTTTAATGTATCCAGCAATAATCACAGGCGTTTCTGTGATCATGGTTTTTGCTCTACTGTTCTTTGTTCTGCCAATGTTGGTCAATAACTTTGCATCGTTTGGCATCGAACCACCGCTTATCACACAACGGGTTTTAGCGGTGCGGGACTGGTTGGCAGAGTACTGGTATATAGCACTTGGAATCGTTGTTCTGCTCGTAGTTTTGGGCCGGCTGTATCTGAAAACTCAGACTGGAAGAGCCCAGAAAGACACCGTCAGCCTCAAAATCCCAGTAATCGGGCAGCTTCAGCAGATGGTGATTTACTCGAGGTTCTGCCGGACCCTAGCACTCCTCCTAAATAGCGGTATCTCCATGGTGGAGTCTCTGGGAATACTTGAGCGGCTCATTGACAACACGGTGATCCGCAGAGCCCTTACACATGCCAGGCAGGGCGTTGAGCGGGGGCAGGGTATCAGTACTCCACTGGAGGACCACTGGGTCTTTCCGAAGATGCTTGTTCAAATGATTGCCGTAGGTGAGGAAACAGGTAACTTGGAAGCAGTGTTAAGCCAGCTGGCTGATTTTTACGACCGAGAAGTAAACTTCGCAGTCGCCAGCTTCACTAAACTGCTAGAACCGGCCGTAATGCTGGTCTTGGCTGTAGTAGTACTCTTTATCTTGCTATCTGTCTATCTGCCAATGATGCAGATGGTGACTGCCTTTTAGGGGGTGGATCTGTGCGCCGACGAAAATGGCTCGGTCTAGATATAGGCAGCACTTATATAAAATGCGTTGAAGTGACAGTAAAACGCCGCAGTGTAGTTGTGACTGCGGTAGGGAAGATTCAGACTCCTCCACGCTTGATCCAGAGAGGAGCTCTTACAGATCGAGCCCGAGCAGAAGAAACCATTAAGGAGATGCTGGAACGCTCTGGAGTGTCAGCAAAGCAGACCATTCTTGGCTTGAGCACTTCGGAAGTGCTTGTCAGGCGCCACCAGATGCCGGCTCTGAGCCGGAAAGAGCTTCGGCAGGCCCTCGAGTTCGAGCTGACGGACTTGGTGAACTTCAGTTTTGAGTCAGCGAAAGACGTAAGCTACAGCTATGAGGTGCTGTACGAAGATGGAAACGAAATGGAACTGTTGTTCGTGGCCTGCCGTAGGAACCTAATCGATTCTTATTTGCAGTGCTTACGGAATAGCGATCTAGAACCAGCGGTGATTGACCTGCAGGCGTTTAACTGGCCGCGAATCCCCCTAGACAAGAGGAGGGTGTGTTTCGTCGATTTGGGCTCACATCACACCACAGTCTATGTGGAACTTGACGGGGTTTATAAGGTCTACCGTGTGCTTCCGATTGGGAGCTACCACTTCACCCGAGGAATTGTGGCTGCCTTTGAGTGTGAAGAAGCACAGGCTGTACGTCTGCAGATGACCCGGGATTTGGATTATCTCTTAACAGAGGGTACCGGAGAAAAGAGCACGCTGCGCTCAGTACTGCAGCAGTTTATTGCTGGGATCCTGCAGACCTTAGACTTCGTGCGGGCGGAGGAACGGGCAGTGCATATCCGTGATGTACTCGATCTGGTCTATCTAGTAGGAGGAGCGGCTCATTTGAAAGGGTTGGCTCCCATATTAGCCCAGGATATCGAGCTCGCAGTTGAGATCCTCAATCCATTTAAGAATGTGACGGTCAGCGCAGATGTAGCGGTTCCGGACGACTTCGGCAGCTATGCATCGGCCCTCGCCCTGGCCTTAAGGGGGGCGCAGCAGTGAATATCAACTTGATTCCACCAGAAGAACGTCCCTTAAAGCCGTCGGCGATACGCTGGGAGTTTATTGTCGGTGTGATCGGAATCGGCCTCCTTATAGCATCCCTCGGATTTGCCCAGTTTGAGAGAGTTAAGGTGAGAAACCTGTCTGAGCAGCTTGTGCAGATTCAAGACTATCAGCTGATGCTGCAGAGGCAGGTAGGCACTGTGCAGAACCTGCGGCGAGAAATCCAGGAGCTGGAGGCTATGCAAGCTTCTTTGGAGGGGCTTTATGCGCAGCCCATACCCATGGAGACGTTAAACCAGATTCTCATGCTGCTGGGCAATGGGATCTGGGCCGAACAGGTCATCACTGAGAACAATACCATCCGGATCACAGGTTATTCGCAAAGCATGGCATATCTCACGCTGTATCTGAACTACTTGGAAGATCTAGGGTTGAGCGTCCGCATCACAAACCTAAATCCAGAAGCAGCGGGGGGCTATACAACATTCACATTAGAGGTTAAGGAGGTGGTCTAGGGTGACGTGGGAAGAGCTGAAGGAGAAGCTGACGCCGGGCGTTCTCATACTGTTAGGGATTTATGTTCTCGCCGCAGCGGTTGCGCTCTATGGCTTCGGGCCGAGCAGGGCTGAGCTCAGGAGGCTTCAGGCTGAGGTCTCTCGCCAATCCTCGGCTGAAGCGGCTTTGGTTAACACCATCGCTCAGCTGCCGGGACTCGAGGCTCAGAAGAATTCTATGACGAGTTCAGTCCAAACCGTGGCCGCACAGATTCCAACGCAGCATGATATCCCGGACGTTCTGCGTCTTATCACCGGTGTGGCAGAAGCAAGCGGCGTCACCTTGGAAAGACTTGACCACCTTCCTACAGAACGGGATGGAGAGGGGAAGACGTGGGTAACTCTTCAGCTTGGCGCGGTCGGACAGGGTGAGCTCTTGGGCTTTGTAGATCAGATCCAGGAGTTCCTTCCTACGTTCCACATCAGGACCCTTGCCATGGGGCGGGTAGACAAGGATACTCTCCAGCTGCTTGTAGAAGGGAATCTCTATCTTAGAAATGGCGAGAACGCCAAGAATACGTTCTGGGAGCTACCAGAGATAAATGAGGCCCCTGTTTCGCCCTTTAGGCATCAGGCGATTGGCCTGCCCTTTGCCTACGTTGAAGGTTATTCTAATGGCAGGATTAAGGTGTTGGGAGTCGTGGAGGTTCAGGGGCTCTGCACAGCGCTAGTGGAAACTCAAGGGGCGCGGCAGTGGGTAAAGGCTGGAGATAGGATAGGGGAAGCTTATGTGTCAGATGTGCAGCCGAGCCATCTGAGGCTGAGTTTAGGCACGGCAGAAGTCACTCTTAGAATGGGGGAATGAGGCGGATGAAATGGCGGTGTAAGGTGATTTGTCTGATTGCGGCTGTGCTCGTTTTAATGCTTGTGGCGCCTGTTCTAGCAAGTCCATTGGTCAACATGGAGTTTAAGGAAGCGCCTCTTGTGGACGTCTTTCAGATTCTGGGGGAGATCGGGGGCTTGAACGTACTAGTGGACCGATCTGTGCAGGGGAATGTCAGTTTTGTACTGCGTGATCTGACCGTTCAGGAAGCTTTGGATTTGGTAGCTCGCACCACTGGCTATCGGTATAAACTTGTTGGAAACACCATTGTAGTCGCGACTGAGGAGCGCTTGCGGCAGGGGTTTAGCTCTGATGATTTTGCTTTTATTGCGGTTGAGCATGTTGATGCTGTAAGTGCTCAGGACCTGCTGCGCATGATTGTGCCTCAAGTACGCGCGTATGTTGATGAAGAGAGACAGCTCTTAGTCGTGTACGGTACCTCTGGCGACCTGGAGCTTGCAGAGCGTGTGATTGCGCAGTACGACCGCCCGGCTTTTGCGGCTCTTCCCGAGACTCCCGCAGAAGTTAAGGCTGATGATGGGCCTGTTCTTGTGAGTCAGACCATCAAAGTGCAGTATGGTGATGGCGCCAAGATTCTAGCTCGGCTGCTTGAGGCGTATCCGGAGAGATCTTTCCGCTGGGATTCTCAGACACGCCTGCTTGTGGGACAGGCTACCGATGGTGAATGGAAGGAAATCCGTACTTTAGTACATCAGCTAGATCTGCCGGAGCTTAAGCTGAAGGGGCTGACCGAAGCTGGTGAGCGTTCGCTGGCGCTCGTTGAACATGAAGGCCAAACGGTGCTTCTTGAGGTTGGCGAAAGCTTGGCTGGATGGCTCTTGGTTGGCATTTCCGGACGAACTGCTGAGTTTACCAGCGAAGGGCGCACGATTACTGCAGTGATGGGGAGGTAATGTTAATGACCACCCATCGAGTGAGATTTCTTTGTGTAGTTCTGGCTGTTTTTGCAGCTGTGTCTTTAGGCGTTCAGGCAGGCGATGACCTTGTCAACTTGTCTTTTGACGGCGTAGATTACGCTCATATCTTTCAGACGTTGGGCAGACTGCAGGGTTTGAATGTGCTTGTTGATCCGTCAGTAGCGGGGCAGGGCACCTTTGAACTCGAGAATCTGTCATTTCGGGAGGCGCTCAATCTGGTAGCTGGTTTTGGCGGTTTTGATTACCGGATTATCGGAAACACCCTGGTAGTAGCTTCTCCTGAGAAGCTTAGGCAGATTAACCGCCTTGATGTTGAAGCAGTACGGTTCTTTCAGATCGAGCATGCCAAACCCTCTGATATTGGTGAAGCCTTGAGACTGATCGTTCCTCAGGAGCAGATGTACATACAGCCTGAGCGAGGGCTTGTGATTCTCTTAGGGGCGAAGGACGTATTAGAACAGGCAGAAGAGATTATTGCGGTGTTGGACAAGCCTTCTGTGCAGGCCTTTCTACAAGAAACTGCGCCTGAAGGAGCTGCAGAGCCCACCGCAGCAGCTGCTCCCAAGTACCAATTGCGGGTGTATCGGTTGAATTACGCTGAACCAGAGACGGTACTATCGGCTCTATCGATGATTATTGACGAGTCGCGGATGCGCCTTGATCCCGAGAGTAAGGGTATCATTGTGCGGGCAACAGCCGATGAGCTTGCGGAAGTGGAAGCGTTCTTAGCTGATATTGATCAGCCCATTCCTCAGGTGGTGCTGGAGGTCTGGGTGCAGGAGATGACCGCTGATGCTCTCCGGAATCTTGGGATTGACTGGAAGGGTATTCCTTCGTTTGAGGAGAGCACTGCGCCTGTATTCTTAGAGTTGGAATGGAAACCGTGGGACTTGGTTCTCGCTCTTAGGCTTTTGGAAGAAAAGGGCGATGCGAAGCTCCTTGCAAATCCGAAGATCACAACTCTGAGTGGACAGACAGCCACAATCTTCGTAGGAGACCGAGTTCCCGTAGTGCTTACCGACGAGGAAGGGCGCACCACGATGGAGTTTCTCGAATCGGGTATTAATCTGCAGGTGACACCTCGGATTTCGGAGGATGAGTATATCACTATTCTGGTAGAACCTGAGGTAAGTACGTTTATCTGGCGAGCGGATACCCAGTACCCACAGATCCGCACTAGAGAAGCTCAGACAACTGTACGGGTGAAAGATGGACAGCCATTCGTCTTGGGTGGGCTTCTGCAGGAGCAGGATAACGAAGCCATCAAGGGAATTCCGTTCCTTTCGCAGCTGCCCATACTTGGTCAGCTCTTTCAGTGGAAGGAAACCAAACATACGCAGACCGAGATGACAATCTTCTTAATTCCGCGCATTGTGACGGATGAAGAGGAAGTTGCGTACACCGATTTTTTTACCCCTACCCAGTAACCACTAAAGCCAAGCAGGAAAACAGCTTCCAGCCTGGTTACTGGGTCGAGATACAAAGAGAACGTTTTGCAGGGGGGGTGAGTACGCGGATCGAGGAAGCGGAGTTCGGTGCAGGTGCGCTGTGGGCCAATGAAGCACCAGGTCTTATGGGCTACGCGGCATATTCAGTCGGATTCTTAACGGGCAGGGTGGAAGTGAGTTGGCAGCAGAGCACCGGAGTTAGTGGGGGAGTTGTGTTGGGGGTAGTTTTGGAGAAAGACGGCTTTGGAGTGGAACCGCATTTATTCTTCCCCTTAGCCCATCCAGAGCAAAAGGGGCCGAGTATGGGCTTGAGGTTGGGAGTGCGGTTTGGGATTTAGATAAGGAACGAAAAGGAGGAAAACCGGAATGATGAAGAAAATCAGAAAAATGCTCAGGCAGCAAGAAGGATTTACTCTGGTAGAACTGATGGTAGCTGTTGTGATCCTAGGGATTTTGATGGGGATTGGAGTGCAGCAGTATAACAAGCTAATTAAGCAAGCCAATGAGAAAGCCAAGGATGCTAACAAAAAAGTCCTAGAAAATGCCGCCAGACTCTATTCGTTGCTGGATGGCCCCGTGAGGGAAGATAAGACTTGGACATGGACATCCGAATCGGAGGACGAGTGGAAGGATTACATCGACGAGTGGCCAAAGCATCCTGAAGGGAAGTCTTATCGGGTCAATTTTAAGGTTGAGGACGACGGAACTATAACCTTCGAAGTGTCAGACTAGACAACGACGGATTGATCGGAACTCAGCCGTAGGCCTTTAGGATTGGAGGGACCACGATGAAACTCAGAGATGAGCGGGGCATGATTGCCATCGGAGGGGCTGTGATGCTGATCGTGGTCCTTCCCCTCCTGGCCACTGCCCTGTGGCAGTACAGTATGTTCGAGATGAAGCAGGTCGACCGGCGCGAAAAAGAGCTCCAAGCTTTGTATTTGGCTCGGGCTGGTGCGGAGGCGGCTATACATCTATGGATGGACAAACCCGTGAGTCAAAGGCCAGAAGGTAAGTTTGAGCGTGTCTATTATGATCCGGCTAGTAAAGGTTTTTCGCTTTCGCAACCGTCTAATGCTCTGGGTTACTTCGATGTGGAAATACGGCAAGTCGAAGATCCGAGCGTACCCACCAAACGTTATACAGAAATCATATCGACTGCTGTCGTTGCAGGTGTGACACGCACCGTCAGAGCAACGACTTACCCCTTTCTGTTTGGACATGAGTTAGGGTGGTATAGTGAATCCAGTGGCCTCATCAATTCAAATGAAGGATTCTTGTTCGACAGCACTGATGGGTTGGTCCGTGTTGCGGCTTCTAGCCCAATAAGGTTTCGAGAGAATACTCTGCCTAACCGGGCGGCACGGTTTTCTGCGAATACTCTAGTATTTGAAGTTCCGCTTAACCTCGCATACAGGCAAACTACAAGCTATACGCTTTCAGCGGATGCATGGGCAATTCAGAGCAAGACCCTGCCGATTGTCGCTGAGACGATATTTTTCGATGACGTGATAATGCTTAGGGCGCCGTCCAACTATGGGTTCAGTGACATTACTTATTCTGTTGAGCTGAGAGTTCCAGAGGGACTAGGCGTTCCAGGGACATCGATCGGTGGAGTTCCCGGTTCGCGTTATGGCTATGTTTTCTTTGACGGTGACAAAGTCGAAGTCCAAGAGTATCGCTGGGGGAGGGTGTTATTGATTTTTTACCGCTTGGTAGAACAGAACAGCTTTTCAAGTATCTTTCACCCTAGTGATGGTCAAAGATTGGCTGGTAGAGCGTTCTATTTCAGAGATGGTATGAACCTACTGCGACCGCAGCCTGGAGATTTGATACCCCTCGACCAAGAATCTACGCGACGGGATCTTCTCGAGCAGATCCGTCCCTTTGTCTGGGAATAGAGGTTGAAAGATAATGGTCAGTAAACGGGTCCGTGGTGACAAAGGATTCACGCTTATTGAGGTAATGGTTGCACTTACGATTATATCCGTCTTGACTGCAGCGCTGGTTCCGATGGTTGTGAGCAGCATCCAGCGCATCAAGTTGGCTGGTCAGAAAGCGCAGGAACTATCCGAGCAACAGGGAATCATGGAACGCCGTCTATCTGGAGAGACCATAACTCATCCAGGTATACGGATTCCATTGAAGATGCCCCATGCTGCGGAGCCAGAGTATATACCAGGTGGGTTGATCGAAACAGGAAGTTTTGTCTCCTTTGTGGCCGATTAGTTTGTCGTCAGCGGGGGTTGGAACGAATGCGCAGCATTTTTCGAAAACAGGATGGCTTTACTCTGATAGAGCTCATGGTGAGCGCAGGACTTGTGTCACTAATAGTCATTGGTGCGTTTCGGATCTACTACTTAACAGATCGTTCTTTCGTTGCTGGTACCGTTCAAGCCGACATTCAGTCCGATATGCAGCAGGCGATGAGGCGTATTACAGAGGACTTGCGTGTAGCCCATCGCGTGGAGTTTACGAATAAAGTCGACGGAGATAAGCTGGCGGATGGCGGGCATTACCTCTATGCTCATGAGGGAATGATTGTGGTGCAAACAGAGAACGGTGTGCGTCCAATAACATCCCATTACCAGGAATCTGCGCGATATAAAGTCTCCTTTAGTGAGAGTAGGGATGAACTTGGTCGGCTCTTACCAGATACGGTTAGAGTTGTCCTTGAATCAGAGACCCCGGGAGTCCCGTTCACTCTGGAGACGCATGTTCAAGCTCTTAACCTTCGTCTAGGTGGGATCTCCGGAAGCGCACCATCAGCGATGCTCTACTACACGAAGGATTTTTCTGCTGAAGAGATTAGGGAAGGCGAGCGCCTAAGCAAATTTTGTCTCTTTACATCGATTCTGTTTGATCCACATGATCCTGAAGTTCAGGCTATGAGAAACTTTAGAGACAGCGTCCTTTCTAAGGTTGGATTTGGACAAAGGGTAATCGCGTACTACTATGAGCTATCGCCAGTCATTGTCGAGTTTCTGTCTGGTAAGCCAGCTGTAATCGAGACAGCGGTCTCGGCGTTGAGACCAGTCATATTGCTCGCCGAGGTCATGGCTCAAGTACCTTACGCCTTGGTAGTTCAGGTTACACTCTTTATGTTGGCACTGGTTGCTGTGCTTAAGAGATTTCCATACGTCAGGATGTGACGAAACACTAGAAGGATGAGAACTGACATGGACAGTATGCTGGTTATCTTGGCATTCTGCTTCGGCCTTGTTTTTGGAAGTTTCTTCAACGTGGTAGTATACCGCTTACCTAGGGGGTTATCACTAGTCAAGCCAGGATCGCACTGTCCCCGGTGTGGTCATGGGCTTAGTGCGGCGGAACTGGTGCCAGTCTTCAGCTATTTATGGCTGCGGGGCAAATGTAAGTCGTGCGGGGAAAGGATTCATTGGCGGTATCCATTTCTGGAACTCCTGACAGGGGTGGGGTTTGTCTTAGTCGCTTGGACAAGCTCTGGATTAACGGATTTGCTCTCTGGCCTCGTATTTTTTTCTCTGCTGCTTGTCTTAGCGTTTATCGATCTCGACCATGAAGTCCTACCTAATGTACTGACGCTTCCCGGACTCGTTTTGGGGCTTATCTTTTCTCTTCTAGGTTGGACAATCCCGGTTGTCCACAGCCTGGTTGGGGCGGTATTAGGTTTTGGTGTTATTACGCTTATTGTGTTGGTCTCTAAGGGCGGCATGGGTATGGGTGATGCCAAGTTGATGGCACTCATTGGTTCATTTCTTGGTGGGATACCTGTATTTTATGTGATCTTCTGGGCGTCTGCGCTTGGTGCAGTCGTGACCATCATCTATTTGTACCTGACAAAGCAAGATCGAAAAACACCAGTTCCGTTTGGGCCGTTCTTGGCAGTCGCAGCTTTAGCCTATTTTTTCTTTGTTTAGGTCGATATAGTCAAGCTTATCGATTTCTTACAGATCGGGGGATGGGGGATGAAGAAAAACGTAGGTCTGGTTGGGTTGTTGTTGGTGTCTGTAGTTCTTTCGGGTTGTAGTCTTCTGGGTGTAAAGGGACTGAATCCCGATATAACCGTGAGTGGTCTGATTCTTGATGCTAATGGCGATCCGATTGAAGGTGTACTAGTTTCCTTTGAAGACGAAGAGGGTCATAAGAGCAGTGTTCGGTCCAATGCTGAAGGGTTGTTTACGAAGTCTGGCCTACAAGGAGAAATAACCGTTACACCCACCAAACAAGGTTGGCGTTTTGAACCGGAGCATTATACTATCAACGGTGGGAAATCAGCGTTGAGTTTCATAGGATATGGTCTTACTTATACAGTGACCGGGTGGGTTGAAGATGAAGATGGCAATCCCATCGAGCGAGCGGCCATTAACGTATGGGTGGATGACACACAGGTCTCCAGCGTGATTACAGATGAGGCCGGTTTCTTTGCAATCCCTAACTTGACTGGAGAGGTTACAATAAACGCCCATAAGCAAGGTTTTGAGTTTGCACCATCGAGCTATCGGTTAAGTGGTGCCACAGAAGTCGTTTTTTCTGGTAAACGACAGACATATTCGGTTAGCGGTTTTGTGACTTCTGTCCATACGAAATCTGGTATTGGCGATGTGCTCATTGTGTTCATGAACGACGAAGGCGATGTTGCCGCCACAGCACGTACGGATCATGATGGATGTTTCGAGAAGTCCGGTCTTACCGGTGAAGTAAGCATAACACCATCCAAGGAAGGATGGGTCTTCACACCTGAAAAAGCAACAGTTAACGGAGTTACCGATTCATTGATATTCACAGGTAAGCCTTCAACCTATACCGCCAGTGGTCTGATTCTTGATGCTAATGGCGATCCGATTGAAGGTGTACTAGTTTCCTTTGAAGACGAAGAGGGTCATAAGAGCAGTGTTCGGTCCAATGCTGAAGGGTTGTTTACGAAGTCTGGCCTACAAGGAGAAATAACCGTTACACCCACCAAACAAGGTTGGCGTTTTGAACCGGAGCATTATACTATCAACGGTGGGAAATCAGCGTTGAGTTTCATAGGATATGGTCTTACTTATACAGTGACCGGGTGGGTTGAAGATGAAGATGGCAATCCCATCGAGCGAGCGGCCATTAACGTATGGGTGGATGACACACAGGTCTCCAGCGTGATTACAGATGAGGCCGGTTTCTTTGCAATCCCTAACTTGACTGGAGAGGTTACAATAAACGCCCATAAGCAAGGTTTTGAGTTTGCACCATCGAGCTATCGGTTAAGTGGTGCCACAGAAGTCGTTTTTTCTGGTAAACGACAGACATATTCGGTTAGCGGTTTTGTGACTTCTGTCCATACGAAATCTGGTATTGGCGATGTGCTCATTGTGTTCATGAACGACGAAGGCGATGTTGCCGCCACAGCACGTACGGATCATGATGGATGTTTCGAGAAGTCCGGCCTGACTGGAGGATACTACGTCACCGCTCAAAAGGACGGATGGAGCTTTGCACCCGATTCTATCTTAGTGACTAGTGCGACTGACTCAATCAATTTCTACGGAGCGTATGTCCAAGAGAGCTACGGTGCATCTGGAAGAATAACCTATGACGATGGAAATCCAGTCCCAGCAGTTGTTGTAACATTTACATTCTTGGACAGCGATCGCCCAGACGTGTATACTACTACAGATAAAAATGGAACGTGGTCTTTCGAAGGTTTGGTAGGCCGAGTAAGGGTTATACCAACCAAGCCGGGACATGTGTTCACCCCTGGTTCCCAAGAGATTGAGGGGGAAACCATTAATCTGAACTTCTGGGCGAGGACAGAATAGAAGTAAGGCAGAATCTCTGACTGAAGGGACCCATTGAGGGTCCCTTTGTAATCTCTGTGTAAGTTTAAGAAGAATCCGCGCACCCTATTGGTAAGAATGACCAATGGGGTGATAACGTTGATACTCAGCAGGCGCGAATACCTCTTGCTGCTCTTACTCATAGGCATTGGGGTTTTCAACACTGTTGACTACTACTTCACGGATCTCTTGGTAGTGCAGCAGGGGCACCAAGAGCTTAACCCCCTTATGCGTCCTATCGTATACAGCCCCTTTTTCTTTGTGTACAAGATGGTTCTAATTCCGGCCGCACTATGGCTCCTATGGCGGCTTAGGCACGTGGTCTTAGGATGGCTTTTTAGGCTCGTCTGGTTTACGTTCTTTGCTTATCTGAGTTTGATGGTGTATATCAAAGTAGTGTTCTACTCATGATCCTTCGTAGTGACATATCTGTGCCTACGGTGCTGTACCAGCCCAAAGCAGCGCGCATGCTGAACTAATAGTGAATCCCCACACCCGCCACCAGCCGTGCCTTGCCAATATGTGAGTTGTACACAAATCCTAGATGAGCAGTCGCGAGCTCCCACTTATACTTCACACGGCCTGCGGTATGGAAGTTGTTGGACATCACTGCTAGGGTTCCTGAGAAACCGACGCGGTCCTGCCAAACTTCGCTGTTGACTCCAAAGGCTAATCCATTTTTGCCATTGCCTACGATCCGTGCCCATCCGATCCAGGGCGTGAACTTAGCATATTCATACCCCAAACCTATTACCGTAAAGGCTCTAACTTGACTAGGATCAGTATGGCCAAACGTGCGGCCTGCTTCCATTACGGCCGATACCGGGCTAAGATCAGGTCTGATATCAGCACTCAACATATAGAAGTCTCTCGACAAACTAAGATCCAAGCTGTTAGCCGATGCAACAGCCGTACTGATAGCAATCAACAGCACCGCAAGCAAATACTTTTTCATTTCCTTCCCTCCTAGTTAGGTTAGTACTCTTTGCTTCGCCACTTGTCTTGGAGCTTCCTTTCTCATCTTCACTTCGCTAGACGGAGGTCGTGAAATGCGTCCTTTTAGATACCGGAAACCATCACTCAAGACTGCGTTGGGCATAACAAAGGCCAAGAAGAGAATCAAGCGGAAAACAGGAATCACCGCAGCCACCAGGCCTTTGCGAGCGGCTTCGAATGCCAAGCGGAGGATGAAGAGGAAAGTGGGGTACTACTCTGCCCCTGCGAAGATGTTCAGAGCGAAGAAACCTCCCACTCCACTTGGTTGTCTGCTGCCTATGGTCATTGCCATACTCATTCTCATAGTGATTGTTCTGTAGTAACAAGAACACACAAGCGCACCCCTGAGCCTTGACTCAGGGGTCGTTTCATGTCTGTGACACCGACTGAGCTTTCGTCCCAAGTGAAAAAATGGGCTAGCACTCCCGTTTCCTGCAGAAGCGCTTCTGCATACCATGCTAGAAGATTCGTGGAGGGGAGGTAGGTCAATTGCAATCTGACGATACAAAGATGTTTCTGCCCGAGTCTACTTTGCATCAAATGCGTCAGCGATGCCCTGCAGCTGCAGCTGAGTTCCTGAAGAAACGCGGCCTCTTGGCAAATGTTCAAGGGATGGGTATTGGCGTGAAGTGGAAAGATGGACAACCAACGGGCGAAGAAGCGTTTGTGGTACTGGTCAGCAAGAAGATTCCTAAAGAACATCTCTCCAGAAAAGATCTGATTCCTCCCACGCTGAATGGCGTCCAGACTGATGTTCTGGAGATCGGAGTACCTGAAATCCAGGCCATAGCCGCCGAACAGCTTGATCTGCGGACAAAGGTAAGGCCAGCGGTAGGTGGAGTCAGCGTAAGTCATCCCAAGGTTACCGCGGGCACTCTCGGAATCACTGTCTCGGATCGACGTACCGTTCCACACCGGTTTTTCGTTCTCAGCAATAACCACGTTCTTGCAAACAGCAATCGAGCCCATATCGGAGATCCGATTCTGCAGCCCGGAACTGTAGACGGAGGTAGGCTGCCTACTGACGTTTTGGGGCATCTCCATAGATTTGTTCCGGTACAGCTAGAACCACCCTTGGAGAGAGACCTGCACAACAACTACGTTGACGCAGCTCTAGCAGAAGTCAATCCCATTGACGTTTCCCCAGAAATTGCCTTTACAGGATTTGTGACAGGTTTCCTGGCAGCGGATGAGATTAATGTGGGTATGCCGGTCCGCAAAGTGGGAAGGACGACTGGTTATACGACGGGGAGAGTGACTGTTATTAGTGCAACGGTCGATGTGAGTTATGGTCAGGGAACCATCGCTCGTTTCTCTGACCAAATCATAACTACGGCTATGTCGCAGAGTGGTGATTCGGGCTCCTTGATCACAACGTTTGACAATCTTGCCGTTGGCCTCTTATTCGCCGGATCCTCTTCCGCTACAATTGCCAACCCCATTGAACACGTACAGGATTTCCTAGACATCCAGGTTGCTCCATGCTGAAACTCTCTTTATCACAATGCACACGTTGTTTATGACCAGAATACTATACAGAGTAACAGGAAGGGGGAGTTTGTTTGACTAGGAGATCCTGGATCGTATTGGCACTGGCAGTCATCGTGGTAGGGGTTCTATTGGGCGCAACAGCTTCGGCGCAGGAGCTGCAGACGGTAAGGTTGTCTGAAGTAGTGCGGTCTGTTTTCTATTCACCTCAGTACGTCGCTCTTGAACTAGGATTCTTTAGGGACGAAGGGCTTGAAATTGATCTCAGCACAGCGTGGGGCGCTGACAAGGGAGCAGCTGCACTGATTTCTGGTTCAGTGGATGTTGGGTTCTTTGGGCCCGAAGCAGCCATCTATATCTACCAGCAGGGTGCCGTCGACCACATTGTTGGCTTTGCGCAGCTTACTGCACGGGATGGTTCTTTCTTCATGACCCGGGATCCTGAAGAAGAGTTTGAATGGGATAATGTCCGCGGTAAGACCATCGTAGGTGCCCGTATAGGCGGCGTTCCTCAGATGGTTTTGGAATGGGTCTTGAAAAAACACGGCATCAAGCCCTTTGAAGATGTGGAGATTATCACCAGTCTTGCTTTCGAAGCAGCCGTCGGCGCTTTTGAATCTGGATTGGGTGACTATATCGCTCAATTTGAGCCAGCGTTGAGCGAGATTGAGGCACGGGGCCGTGGCAAGATTGTCGCTTCTCTTGGGGCCGAAGCAGGGCCGATCACCTATACTGTCTACCATGCTCAGAAGAGCCGGCTCGAGCGTGAACCGGAGCTCTTTGCCCGCTTTACCAGAGCTATCTATCGCGGGCAGCAGTGGGTGGCAGACCATACCGCAGAAGAGGTGGCTGATGTAGTCAGCCCATACTTCCCCCTGATAGACCATGATGTCTTGGTAAAGAGCATCAGACGGTACCAAGAGATCGATGCTTGGACTCCCAATCCAGTGCCGCAGGAACCCCATTTCATGCACCTTCAGGCAGTGATGCTCGAAGCAGGAGAGTTGGAGAAGACTGTGCCGTTTGCTGAGCTGATGAATACTGAAATCGCCCAGAAAGTAATGGACGAGATGCAGTGAAGCCCCGCTTGCGGGGCTTCTGCCTAGAAGGGGGGAATGACCATGGCCTTAGTAGAGCTTCGGAATGTGGGGCTCAAATACCACACTCTTGAGGGAGAGATCACTGCTCTTGAGAACGTGAATTTGCGTGTGGAAGAAGAGGAGTTTGTCAGTATTGTCGGTCAGAGCGGCTGCGGAAAGAGCACCCTCTTGAGCCTCATTTCCGGTCTTCTAAAGCCTACTACCGGTGAAGTCCTTATAGGCGGTGAGCCAGTACAAGGGCCGAGCCCCAAGGTTGGATACATGCTGCAGCAGGATTACTTGTACGAATGGCGCACCATCCTCGATAACGCCCTCCTTGGGCTTGAGATTCGGCGCATGAAAACCCCAGAGAGAGTGCAGGAAGTCAAGCAGATGCTGCAGGACTACGGCTTAGGCGGGTTTGAGTCCTACTACCCGAACCAGTTGAGCGGCGGAATGCGGCAGCGGGTGGCTCTCATTCGGACACTGGCAGTTCAACCGAATGTGCTTCTCTTGGATGAGCCGTTCTCAGCCCTTGACTACCAAAATAGATTAGCCGTTGGCGAAGAAGTAGTGCGCATTCTCAGAGAAAGGCGCAAGACAGTCATTATGGTTACCCATGACATTTCAGAGGCCATCAGCATGGCCAACCGTGTAATTGTACTGACTCCTCGGCCTGGGACTATCAAGAGTGAGCACCGCATCAGAATGTGCGATGAAGGCTTGACTCCGCTGCAGACCAGAGAACACCCAGAGTTCCGCAGATACTTCACCGCCATCTGGAAGGAGTTGAATGTCAATGCATAGCAAGACATCTGCTGAACACCTAGCGTACCTGCGTCAGTTGAAACGAAGGCAGCTGATCATCCGGCTCAGTCAAGGACTGCTTCTTATCGGTATCTTTGCACTGTGGGAGCTTGCAGCTCGTCTGGGCTGGATCAATGCCTTCGTCTTCTCTCAGCCTACCCGCGTTTGGAATGCAGCTGTAAGGCTTGCACGTCAAGGAGAGCTCTGGAAGCACCTTGGCTGGACAGTGGGTGAAACGGTGATCGGGTTTACTGCTGGCACGCTGCTGGGGATTATTATCGCAATCATCTTATGGTGGTCGGATTTTGTCTCTCGCGTACTGGACCCCTATATCGTCGTGCTGGAGAGCATTCCTAAGGTAGCGTTAGGCCCTATTTTCGTGGTGTGGCTCGGCACCAATATGACTGCTGTAATTGCTATGGCGGTCGCTGTTTCTGTGATTGTGACTGTGATGATGATGCACACTGGTTTTAAAGAGGTAGACCCGAACAAGATCAAACTAGCCCGCACTTTTGGCGCTACCAAGCTGCAGATACTCACTAAGGTAATTATTCCTGCGAGCGTTCCTACTATGATTGCTGCACTTAAGGTGAGTGTAGGCCTGTCGCTTGTAGGAACCATCGTGGGTGAGTTCTTGGCTTCGAAGGCAGGGCTTGGGTATCTCATCATATACGGCGGCCAGGTGTTCAACATGTCACTGGTCATGGCAAGCATACTGCTTTTGGCTATCGTATCCGTTATTCTTTACTATTTCGTCTCTAAGCTGGAAGAAAGAGTAGTTCGCGGTCGCGATTATTGAAGGAAAATTAACTGACTTCCCGAATGTAAAAATGTGACTACGACACTAGGTGGGTGAATGTGATGACAAAAGTGGGAGTAATCGGCTATGGCACCATGGGCCAACTCCACAGCAGTATATTAAAGAAGCTGCCAGGCGCGGAACTGGCAGCCGTTGCTGATCTGGATGAAGGGCGCAGGGCAAAGGCCCAGCAGGACCTTGGTGTCAAGGTGTACGTCGATGGTTCCGAGTTAATTAAGGATGCAGAAGTTGAGCTCGTGGTTATTGCAACCCCAACTGACGAGCATGCAAAACTCCTAGAGCAGGCCGTTTTGGCGGACAAGCATGTATTCTGCGAGAAGCCCTTGGTCAGAACTGCTGCCGAGTGCGATCGGGTAAGCAGGCTTGCACAGAAGACTACCAAGAAAATGGGTGTGGGGCATGTTGTACGATTCTCGCCCGAATATGTGGCAGCCAAGCAAAGCCTTGACGCAGGTAGGATTGGGCGTCCGGCGGTTGTCCGCACGTTTAGAGGGGGTTCCGCGTTTCCCATCGGCTGGCAGGATTGGTATGCCGACTACAACCGAAGCGGTGGAGTCATTCTAGATCTTACTATTCATGATATCGATTACCTGCGTTGGCTGTTCGGCGATGTGGTGCGCGTCTATGCCAAAACCACTCGCGGAAAAACCGACGAGCGTATGGAACACGCTTTGATCGTTCTGCGGTTTGAGAACGGGGTGATTGCCCACGTAGAAGGCAGCTGGACCAACTATCCCGGCCAGTTCTATACGTCACTTGAGATTTCTGGTACCAAGGGTATGATCACCTTCGATAGCCGTAAGACAGCCCCGATTTTCTATGCCAAAGCGGTCCAGGACGAGAAACAGGTCAATGTCACGCTTCCGGAGAGCCCATCGCTGGTTAGCCCGTATGAGTTGGAGCTGGCAGATATGATCTCTGCAATCCAAGAGGATCGGGATCCGAAAGTGACGTTGGCTGATGCACTGGCAACAACAAGAGTTGCCCTTGCAGCGCTGAAGTCGGCCGGGACTGGCAGTGTGGTTAATCTGTAAGGGAGGGGAAGACATGGTAAGAATCGGAATTATCAGCTTTGCCCACATGCATGCTTACTCCTACGCCAATGCAGTGAAACAGCTGCCGAACGCAGAACTCGTGGGCATTTATGACGATGATAGAGAAAGAGGAGAACGGGCCGCATCCACATTTGGAGCGCAGGCCTATGCGACACCGGAAGAGCTCTTAGAAAATGTCGACGCAGTCATTATCTGCTCGGAGAACAGCCTGCACCGTAAATGGGTCGAGGTTGCTGCTAAATACCGTAAAGACATTCTCTGTGAAAAACCCATTGCTACCACTGTAGAAGATGCCCAAGCTATGATCAAAGCCTGCGAGGACGCAGGTGTGCGCCTTCAGATCGCGTTCCCAGTGCGGTTCTGTACACCGATTCGCCGAGTCAAAGCGATGCTCGATGAAGGTGCCATCGGTGATCTGCTGGCTATCCGCGGTACCAACCACGGCCAAATGCCCGGAGGCTGGTTTATCGACAAAGAGCTGGCAGGCGGCGGCGCAGTAATGGATCACACAGTGCATGTTGTTGACGTGGTACGTTGGTTTACTGGTAAAGAAGTAGTATCGGTGTACGCAGAAGTGGATAATACCATCTACAACATGGACATCGATGATTGCGGTATGCTCAGTATGGAACTCGAAGGTGGCATCATTTTCACGCAAGACCCGAGCTGGTCAAGGCCAAGATCGTTCCATACTTGGGGCGATGTCACGCTGGAGTTGGTCGGCACGAAGGGCAGCATTTCTGTCGATGCTTTTGCCCAGAGCCTCCAGATCTATGATGATGAGGCAGGTAAGCTGACTACACAGCCCTATACCGAAGACATGGATCTTGAGTTGATCAAAGATTTTGTGGAGATGGTTGAAACAGGGCGTGAACCGAGCATCACTGGGTTTGACGGGCTCCAAGCAATGGCGGTAGCTTTGGCAGCTTATGAGTCTGCAGAGCGGGGTGGGCCAGTCACACTCGGTTAGTATCTTAGAATGGAGTGATCCTAGTGGGCACCTTCTACCGCCTGCGTGGATTTGTCCGGAAAAATCTGCACACCTATATTCTAGGAATCGTTGCACTGCTGGTCGTCAATATCGGCCAGCTCTTTATGCCTCGGCTGTTCGGCATCATGACAGATAAGATTGCTGAGCATGGTGTCCAGCAAAGTGATCTGTCGCTGTATGTAGGTATCCTAGTTGGCATCGCCGTGATGATCGCTGCTTTCCGCTACGCATGGCGTATGCTTGTGATGGGCAACGCACGGCGCCTGGAGCATCATCTCCGGCGCATGCTTTTTGCCCATCTGCAGACTCTATCCACGGAGTTTTTCAACCGTACTAAGACGGGTGACTTGATGGCCCATGCTACCAATGACATCAATGCAGTACGCATGGCACTTGGAAACGGAATTGTCATGTCCGTTGACGCCATTACCCTCACCACCATTATTGTGATCATGATGGCACGTACCATCAACTGGAAGCTCACCGTTGTGGCACTGCTGCCGCTTCCTTTAATGGTGGCCGTGGTTGTGGGTTTTGGCCGCATGATTCATGGGCGTTTCCGGGCTGTGCAGGAGGCCTTTTCGGCCCTTACGGACCGTACTCAAGAGAATTTTTCGGGCATCAGGGTTGTGAAGGGATTTGCTCAGGAGGATGCCGAAGTCGAGCGATTTGCTGAAGTCAACCAACATAATGTGGCCATGAACATGCGCTTGGTCCGAATTTGGGGACTGTTCTGGCCATTGGTTGGTTATCTAGCCTCGATCAGCTTTGTGATCGTTCTCGGGTACGGAGGCATGCTGGTGATCAACGGCACTATTACCTTAGGCGACTTCGTGGCCTTCAACAGCTACTTGGGCATGCTGACCTGGCCGGTGATGGCGGTAGGTTGGGTAATGAACATCATCCAGCGTGGTAAAGCCTCGATGGACCGGCTGAACAAGATTTTTGATGAAGTGCCGGAGGTTCGCGATGAACCTCCGCTCGCCGACGTTAGCGAGATTCAAGGCGAGATCACCATCGAAAACCTGACGTTCACCTATCCAGGGGCTGCGCAACCCGCACTCGACGAGATCAGTCTAGAGATTAAGGCTGGGGAGACTGTCGGCATTCTAGGCCGTACTGGTTCTGGAAAAACCACGCTCCTCAACCTTCTCCTGCGATTGTACAACCCTCCCTACGGCACAATCAAGATCGATGGCCATGATATCCGCCGCATACCTCTGGAAACTCTGCGGACCAGCATCGGCTACGTTCCGCAGGATAACTTCCTGTTTTCTACCACAATCCAAGAGAACGTGGATTTTGCTCAGACCGGAAGTTCCTTGGACACAGTAGCCCACTACACCAAGGTAGCGCAGGTTTACGATAACATCATCGAGTTTCCGCAGCAGTTTGAGACGATGGTGGGCGAGCGGGGTGTGACATTGTCTGGTGGACAGAAACAGCGGATCGCCATTGCCCGGGCTCTTATCAAAGAACCGCGCATTCTCATTCTCGATGATAGTCTGTCGGCAGTAGACACTGAAACCGAAGAGGCCATTCTGCAGAATCTAGAAGATGTATTTCAAGAGCGCACGGTGCTCATCGTCTCCCACCGGATTTCAACCCTGAAGGGGGCGGACAAGATCGTGGTATTAGATGAAGGGCGAATTGCACAGCTAGGCACCCATGAGGAGCTTCTGTCTCAGCCAGGCTTGTACAGAGAACTCTATGAGAAACAGCTCTTAGAAGAAGAGATCCAAGGCGTTGGCTAGAGAGGTAGGTGGTAAGGTTTGGAATACATTCATGAAGAGCAAGAACTTGGTAAAGTGTATGACTCGCGCCTTATGAAGCGTCTCCTGGCCTACGCCCGCCCCTATTGGCGGTTGATTCTGCTCTCGATTCTGCTATTGCTAGTATTGAGTGTCATCGACTTGGCTAGGCCATACTTAATCAAGGTGGCTATCGACGACTACATTCTCGGCCCCACTCAGGCTGGTGAGGGTATACGGGAACAGCATATTCAAGCACTAGTGCGCTTGGGCTGGTTCCTGTTTGGTGTATTGACGCTTGGGTTTGTCCTGAACTATGTCCAGGTGTATATTCTGCAGTACACCGGGCAGCGCATCGTTTATGATATCAGGCAGCATGTCTTCAGTCATATGCAGGGACTGTCGCTGTCGTTCTTTGATGGGAACCCAGTTGGGCGCTTGGTTACTCGTGTGACAAATGATACAGAGCACCTTTTAGAGATGTACACCGCAGTTCTGGTTAATCTTTTTAAAGACGTCTTTCTCCTCGTGGGAATTGTGGTGGTGATGTTCCGCCTCAACGTCAGGCTTGCATGGGTAGTGATGGTTGCGATCCCCTTTATTGTGGGGTTGACCATCGTCTTTCGCCTGAAAGCTCGGGCGGCGTATAGAGAAGTACGCGTTAAATTGGCCCGCATCAACGCTTTTCTATCGGAGAACATCTCCGGGATGCGCCTAGTGCAGATTTTCCGGCAAGAAAAGCGCAAGCTCGATGAGTTTGATGAGGTAAACTACGAACACCTGCAGGCCAGCATGCGGGAACTCAAGGTTTATGCGGTGTTCCGTCCCGCCATGGAACTGCTGTTTTCGCTGGCTCTGGCTTTTCTGATTTGGGTCGGTGGCGGAGATGTGATCCGTGGCGTAGTGGAGTTCGGTACGCTGTACGCGTTTATTAATTACCTGGATCAGTTTTTCCGGCCCATCAATGACTTGACCGAGAAATACAATATTATGCAGTCTGCCAT
>ERZ773359.36-NODE-36-length-139459-cov-9.821318_pt1 | contig 139459 bp, 149 predicted proteins | sample MGYA00374955_ERZ773359 | MGnify/ENA primary metagenome ERZ773359 (study PRJEB29098, sample SAMN04486028) | biogas fermenter metagenome | study: EMG produced TPA metagenomics assembly of the Biogas fermentation microbial communities from Germany - Plant 4 DNA1... | reverse complement strand
GGAGTAGGAAGGAAAAGTTTAAGAAGAGTCTAAGCTTTTATAAGAAGGATAAAATATATAAGTTTATCATATTAGGTTTTATATTCTATATAATTTCTCCCTTCGTGTCCTATCCCCTATATTATAGGCTAATGGCCTTTATATGTATGGGATTTGGAATAATAATAGCTATATATAATCTAGTAGGATTTTTACAGCAAAGAAGGATTAATATCTAAATCTTAAGTAGTCATTTTTATTGGAGGTGGGAAGAGTGATTAGATTTTTAACGGCTGGTGAATCCCACGGAGATGCATTAATTGGAATAATAGAAGGCTTGCCTTCTAACCTTTTTTTCGATATAGATTTTATTAATCAAGAGCTTGGAAGGCGACAAATGGGTTATGGCAGAAGTAATAGGATGGCCATTGAAAGGGATGAGATTAAGCTTTTATCTGGAGTAAACAAGAATCTTACCACTGGCAACCCAATTGGCATCATGATTAAAAACAGGGGAAAAAATGTGGATTTAATAGAAGTTACAAGGCCGAGGCCAGGTCATGGGGACTTAGCCGGTACTTTAAAATATAATCTTGAAGGCGGTAGAAATGTATTAGAAAGGGCCAGTGCTAGGGAGACAGCCATGAGGGTGGCCCTAGGGGCTATCTGTAAATTGTTATTAAAGGAATTCCACATAAAAATCTATAGCCATATAGTGCAGATTGGTGAAATTAAGATTTCTGATGAAGTTTATTTAAATATTAAGGAGGAAGACCTACTAAGGGCTGATGAATCGCCTGTAAGGATGTTGGACAAGGATAGGGAAGGGGAAATCTTATCAGCCATCGATAAGGCTAAAGAAAAAGGGGACACCTTAGGAGGAATACTGGAGGTAATTGGGAAAAACATACCTATCGGCTTGGGAAGTTACGCCAACTGGGATAGGAAGATAGATGGTAAAATAGCCTATGGCATAATGAGCATTCCAGGAATAAAGGGCATAGAATTTGGATTAGGATTTAAAACCGCAAGTAGACCTGGCTCCCAAGTTCATGATGAAATCTACCATGATGGCAAAAGGTTTTTTAGAAAGACCAACAATGCGGGAGGCATGGAAGCAGGGGTCACTAATGGAGAGGATATTGTATTTAGGGCTGTAATGAAACCCATTCCTACACTGAGAAAAGCCCTAAGGACTGTGGATATTAGGACTAAGGAAGGCGTGGTTGCTCAATTTGAACGTTCCGATGTTTGCGCTGTCCCTGCTGCCAGCATAGTGGCAGAGAACATATTGGCTTATATATTAGCCAATGAAATGGTATTAAAGTTTGGTGGAGATAGCTTGGAAGAGATGAAGGAAAATTTCAACAACTATCAGGAGATTATAGGAAACAGGTGATAGGATGGAAGTTATAATAGGCAAGAAGGTATTGGAGAAATTAAACTACCATTTAAGGGAAATGGCTTATAGCAAGCTATATATCATAACCGATCATAATGTAAAAGGCCTTTACGGCCAATACTTAAGTGATAGTTTAAAGGATTACGACCATGCTTTTTATTCTATTCCCCCAGGCGAAAAGAGTAAATCCGTAGACATGGTCCTAGCCATATATGACGATTTAATTGATAAAAAGATCGATAGGGGCAGCTTAATCATTGCCTTTGGTGGAGGGGTGGTAGGAGATTTAGCAGGATTTATTGCATCTAGCTTTAAGAGGGGGATAGCTTATATCCAAATTCCCACAAGCCTATTAGCCCAAGTGGACAGTAGTATAGGCGGCAAGGTGGGTATAGATTATAGAGGGCTTAAAAATATTATAGGCTCCTTTTACTTCCCCCAATTGGTATTTACCGATGTTTCTTTACTAAAATCCTTATCCCATAGGGATGTAATCTGTGGTTTAGCTGAAATATTAAAATATGGCTTGATTTCCGATTACCATCTGTTTAAATATGCCTGTTCAAATTTTGATAAGATATTTAATAAGAACGAAGACCTACTATTAGAGCTGGTAAATAGCTCTGTCCACATTAAGCAGGAAATAGTAAAGAAGGACAAGCTGGATAAGGGGGAAAGGAGAATTTTAAATTTCGGCCACACCATTGGGCATGGCATAGAAAGCCTTTATGACTTTAATAAGTATAATCATGGTGAGGCTGTCATTTTAGGAATGATATATGAGTCCTATATTGGAATGGAGATGGGCTTAATAGATAGTAGCTATTTTATTGAAATTTATAATTCTTTAATAGAACTTATAAAGCCCATAAGGTTTAAAGAGGATGAAATTAAAAGCCTGCTGGATTTGATGAGAAATGACAAGAAGAATTTAGATAATAAGTTTATCTTTATCCTTCCTACTGGAAAAGGACAGGTGGGAGTGTTTGACAATATCGATACCGATTTAATCATAAAAAGCTTAAAGGGTGAGTGGTTTTGATAATAAGAGGAAAGGCAAATAAGTTTAAAGGGGAGATAAGGGTACCAGGGGACAAATCCATATCCCATAGGAGCATAATGATAAGCTCCATAGCAGAAGGTAAATCCGATATTTATGGAATTTTAAAATCGGAAGATGTCAAAAGGACCATTGAGGCCTTTAAATCCATGGGAGTAAGTATTTTGGAGTATGGCGACAGGATATTGATAGAAGGGGTTGGATTAAAGGGCCTTAAAAGGGCAGCTGGTCCAATCTACTGTGGAAACTCTGGAACCACCATCAGGCTGTTAGCAGGCATATTGGTAGGGCAAGATTTCTCATCCACTTTAACAGGGGATGAGTCCCTATCCAATAGGCCCATGGACAGGATAATAAAGCCCTTAAGAAAGATGGACGGAAAGATAGCTGGAAAGGAGGATAAATATCCTCCCCTAGAAATAAGGCCAAGTCAAGGGCAATTAAAGGGCATAGAATATGAGCTTCCGGTAGCCAGTGCCCAGGTAAAATCTGCCATACTCTTGGCCACCTTGTATTCTAAAGGAGCCACAAGAATCATAGAGGGCAAGATAACCAGGGACCATACTGAAAGGATGTTAAAACATTTTGGATGTGAGCTTGTAAGTGAAAAGGGGCAAATTTATATGGAGTCAAATCAAAGTTTAACTGGCCAGGAAATCACCATACCCGGCGATATATCCTCTGCAGCTTATTTTATAGTTGCGGCTAGTCTTATTAATGATTCCAATATAATAATAAGGGGTGTAGGCCTTAATCCAACTAGAACTGGTATATTGAAAGTCCTAGATAAAATGGGGGCCCATATAAAAATTTTAAACAGGAGAATGGTCAATAATGAACCTGTGGGGGACATTCAAATAATTGCTTCTAAATTAAAGGGCATATCAATAGATGGCAAGATAATGGGTACATTAATAGATGAGATACCAATTATAGCTGTAGCTGCTGCTTTTGCTGAAGGTAAGACCCTTATTAAGGGGGCAGAGGAACTAAAATATAAGGAAAGCAATAGGCTGGCAGCTATATCTGAAGAATTAAAGAAGATGGGAGCAAGAGTAGACTTGTTAGCCGATGGCTTGATTATAGAGGGGGGCAATGAATTAGAAGCTGCCAGTTTAAACTCCTATAAAGACCATAGGATTGCCATGGCTTTATCTATTGCAGCTCTTCTTGCCAATGGGGAATCTAAAATAGTGGATCATGAATGCGTAAACATTTCATATCCCAACTTTTATGACACCCTTTTCAAACTACTAGATTAGCTATTTGATTTTTTATTTTTAAACTAATATAATTAGTTAAGGAAGAAGTTATATTTAGAGGAGGAATAGGAATGACTTTTAAATTACCAATTGCATTATCCAATAGACATATTCATTTGAGCCAAGAAGACTTGCATACTTTGTTTGGAGAAGGCTATGAGTTGACCAAAATCAAGGATTTATCACAACCAGGCCAATTTGCTTGTGATGAGAAGGTTGACATTGAAGGACCAAAAGGAGTTATTAAAGGAGTTAGGGTTTTAGGACCTGTAAGGGGTGAAACCCAATTAGAAATTTCCATATCCGATGCTTTTAAACTTGGTGTAGAGCCAGTGATTAGAAATTCAGGGGATATAGATGGAACACCAGGAGTTAAAATCATCGGTCCTAAAGGGGAAGTGGAATTAGAGAAGGGTGTAATAGTAGCAGCAAGGCATATCCATATGCATACCTCCGATGGAGAAAAATTTGGTGTTAAAGATGGGGACATAGTAAAGATAAAGACAGAAGGCATCAGGTCAGTGGTATTTGAAAACGTATTGGTAAGGGTAAAGGATAATTTTGCCTTAGAGATGCATGTTGACATCGAAGAGGGGAATGCCGCTGGCGTTAAAAATGGGGACTTGGTTGAATTAATTAAGGAATAGAGGTGATTTGATGGATAATATAGCTTCTGTAATAGACCATACCCTTTTAAAACCAGAAACTACAGAGGAAATGATAATAAAGCTCTGTAAAGAGGCAGAGGAATATGGTTTTTATTCTGTTTGTGTCAATCCTAATTATGTTTCCTTAGCTAGTGAGATACTGGGGGATTCAGATGTTAAAATTGCAACTGTAGTAGGCTTCCCATTAGGTGCAAATACCAAGGAAGTTAAGGCCTATGAAACTCGTAAGGCTATTGAAGATGGGGCCCATGAAATAGACATGGTTATAAATATAGGGGCTCTGAAGAGCAAAGACTTTTCCAAGGTAAAAGAGGACATAGAGGCTGTTGTTGATGCAGCGGGGAAGGAGGCCATAGTAAAGGTAATAATAGAAACCTGCTTATTAACAGATGAAGAAAAGGTTAAAGCCTGTGAACTGGCCATGGAAGCTGGGGCCCATTTTGTGAAAACTTCTACAGGTTTTTCTACAGGCGGCGCTACTGTAGAGGATGTAAAATTAATGAAGTCAGTAGTAGGTGACAAAATGGAAATTAAGGCTTCAGGAGGCATTAGAGATTACCAAAAGGCCATGGCTATGATAGAAGCAGGTGCATCCAGAATTGGAGCTAGCGCCTCCGTTCAGATTGTTGAGGGTGAAAAATAGTAAAATTTTTTAAGCTAAGTAAGAAAATTACTTAGCTTTTTTGTTTTTGTTTATGATTATTTCCTCTATCTTTTGGTGGTGCCGGGGATCCATCTCAATTTAGTACTAAGTTATGTTTAATTTTAACATTTATGGGTAATATTAATTTAGTATTGATAATAAGGTTTTATTAAAACCCAATATTAATCCCAGCAAAATCCAATAGTGATTATGGGCTTTATTTTATAATATTCAAGGCATAAACCCAGCATATATTTTATTAATAGGGTTTATGCCTTTTTATATAGATGTAAAAAGGGAGAAAAAATAATTTTACTTAAAAGGGGGTATTGTAGGTGAGAAATTTCTTTGGTAAATTGCAAAAGCTGGGTAAGGCTTTAATGCTACCAGTAGCTGTACTGCCTATTGCCGGTATCCTTCTAAGGTTAGGTCAAGATGACGTTTTAAACATTCCATTTATTTCGGCAGCAGGGGACTCAATCTTGGGGAATTTGCCTTTAATATTTGCCATTGGTGTGGCAGTAGGTCTTGCTTTTGATAATGGAGGGGCTGCTGGCCTAGCTGGTGCAGTAGGTTATTTTGTCCTTAACACTGGTGCAAGCGTTATCAATGACACAATCAATATGGGAGTTCTGGGAGGAATTATTGCAGGGGTAGTAGCAGGCAATCTATATAATAGATACCATGATATCCAGCTACCAGATTGGCTTGGCTTCTTTGGAGGTAGAAGGTTTGTTCCCATTGTAACAGGCTTTACTTGTATTATACTGGCACTTATATTTGGATTTATTTGGCCACCCATCCAAGGTGGAATAGATGCAGCAGCTAATTGGATGATTGGGGCAGGAGCAATTGGAGTATTCGCTTTTGGCTTCTTAAACAGGCTCTTAATACCCTTTGGACTCCACCATGTTATCAATAATATAGTATGGTTTATATTCGGAGAATACGGTGGCAGAACTGGGGACTATGGAAGGTTTTTAGCTGGAGACCCAACTGCTGGAATATTCATGGGTGGATTCTATCCAATAATGATGTTTGGATTGATAGGTGCTGCCTTAGCCATGTATAAGACAGCAAAGCCAGAAAATAGGAAAAAAATCAGCGGAGGCCTATTCTCTGTTAGCTTTACATCCTTTTTGACAGGAATTACCGAACCCATTGAGTTTTTATTCATGTTCTTAGCACCTTCCTTGTATGTTATTCATGCCCTTTTAACTGGTTTAGCTTTAGCCGTATCTTACCTATTAAACATCAAGCATGGTTTTAGCTTTTCTGCTGGAGCAATAGATTACTTCCTATACATGAGGCTAGCAACTAATGGTTGGCTATTGATTCCTGTTGGAATAGTATTTGGCATAATCTATTACTTTGTATTTGCTTTTGTAATCAATAGATTAGATCTACCTACACCTGGCAGGGTAGATGAGGAAGGGGAAGGGTTAGATGAAATGATTTCAGAAAGAGGATTGGATGGAGTAGCCATGGCCTATATAGATGCTCTAGGGGGAGTAGAAAACCTAGTAGAAGTAGGGGCTTGCATTACAAGGCTTAGATTGGTAGTCAATGACAGCTCCATTATCGATGAAGAAGAATTGAAAAAGATTGGGGCAACAGGTCTATTAAGGGCAACTGCTAGGGAAGTTCAGGTCATCATAGGAACTAAGGCGGAAATGATCGCTGATGAAATAAACAGAAATATTAGGAAATCAAAGCAAGATAATTAATAGATAATATGGTGGCAAATTTGCCACCATATTATCTATCTAATTTAGGAGGTATGCTATGGTAAAGAGGATATTGGATTTAGATACATCGGATATCAAAAATATGAGTAAGGAAGAAAAACTTTTAAGCATAAAATATGGGGAAGGAAGGACCCTTATGTCAGAGGTTGTATGTACCTTCCCTCCCCTTTTAGGTGACATAAGCAATGTGGAATTGGTTGCCGCCTTTGGGGCCGATATCATACTATTAAATTTTTATGATGTGGACAAACCTAGGGTAGAAGGTATTCCACAAGAAGAGCCTACTAGGCTTGTAGAAAGGATTAAAGAATATACTGGCAGGATGATAGGGGCTAATTTAGAGCCAGTAGATGAGGAGTTGTTGGTGCATGATAGGGTCAGTCTACCAAAGGGAAGGTTGGCTACTAAGGAAAATGCAATAAAATTGGTGGAACAGGGTATAGATATGGTGCTCTTAACTGGTAACCCTAAGACTGGCGTTACTAATGACAAGATAATCCAATCCATCAAGACCATTAAAAAGGTAGTTGGAGATGAGCTGATTATAGCAGCAGGGAAGATGCATGCAGCTGGTAGCCTTGAGGAGGTAGGGGAAAATTTAATCAGCAAGGAGCTAATTGAAAGTTTTATAGATGCAGGCAGCGACATAATACTCATTCCTGCACCGGGTACAATACCGGGTATTAGTTTAGAATATGCAAGGGAGTTAATTCAATACTGTCATTCTCAGGATAAACTAACCATAACTTCAATAGGAACTTCTCAAGAAGGAGCAGATGAATGGACTATTAGGAATATAGCAATAAATAGTAAAATGGCGGGTACTGACATCCATCATTTGGGGGATGCAGGAATCTGTCCAGGTGTGGCTACACCTGAGAATATAATGGCATATTCTATTGCCATTAGGGGTAAAAGACATACCTACAGGAGGATGGCAAGATCTGTAAACAGGTAAATTGAAAGGACATAAGCTCTAGTTTAAGCTTATGTCCTTACTTTATCCTTTATACATTAAACCTAAATAGGACTACATCTCCATCTTGGATTATATAATCCTTCCCTTCTAAGCGTACCAAACCCTTTTCCTTAGCTTGAGCAGTTCCGCCACATTCGATAAGGTCCTTGTAATTTATCACCTCAGCTCTTATAAAGCCCCTTTCTATATCGGAGTGTATTTTACCAGCTGCCTGTGGAGCCTTAGTACCCTTTTTAATGGTCCAGGCCCTTATTTCCTTTGGGCCACAAGTTATAAAGCTCATAAGGCCTAGTAGGTCGTAGCTGGCTCTGATCAATTTATCTAGTCCGGATTCCTGTAAGCCTAATTCCGATAGGAAAACTTCCTTTTCTTCCTTATCTAGCTGGGATATTTCAGCTTCTATCTTAGCAGATATAACAATTACCTGGGAAATTTCTTTTTCAGCATATTCTTTAACTTTTTTAACGTATTCATTTTCTTCCTCACTTAATAGATCCTCTTCAGAAATGTTGCAGACATATAGTACAGGTTTTAGGGAAAGCAAGCCATAGCTTTTGATCAATTTCATCTCATCGTCGTCTAAATCTAGCCCCCTTAAGGCTTGGTTCTTTTCAATGGTATCCTTTAATTTATTTAACACTTCCAACTCTTTTTCATAGGATTTATCCCCTTTTACCAATTTTTCTACCCTGTTAAGTCTATTGTTTATTATTTCCAAATCTGACAACATCAGCTCTAGGTCGATTATTTCAATATCATTGATGGGATCTATCTTTCCTTCCACATGGGTAATATTTTCATCTTGAAAACATCTAACCACATGGATTATGGCCTCAACCTCTCTGATATGGGATAAAAACTTATTTCCCAATCCTTCTCCTTTACTTGCACCCTTTACCAGACCTGCTATATCATAGAATTCAATGGTGGCGGGAACTACCTTTTCCGAATTAATTACTTCAGCTATTAAGTCCAATCTTTCATCTGGTACTGTTACTATACCCACATTAGGTTCTATTGTACAAAAGGGATAATTTTCCGCCTCTGCCTTGGCGGCTGTTAATGCATTAAATAAAGTACTTTTTCCAACATTGGGTAGTCCGACTATTCCTAATTTCATTATAATCTTCCTTTCAAAATACCTAAACTTTGCACAAAAACAATTATATATTATATGGACAATAGATTCAACAAAGGAAAAATTAATATTTAATAAAATTATTGTTAATACTAATAAAGACTGGATCTTAAATAGTAAAGCAAATAATCCTATAAATAAAGGTAGGAGGTTCTATTATGGGAAGGAATCGATGGAAGGCTGTTAAATGCCTTTTATTAATCTTGATACCAATGGTATTGGTCCTAGGATGTACGGCAAAAAATGATGAGGATGAGCTTGTTGAAGAGGATATAGAGGAGGATATCACCCTAGATGTATCGGCTCAGGATAGGGAGATATTAATTAGGTCAGAAAATATTTCTGACATGGTGGTCAACCTATATGGGATAGACAATGCAAGCTCCATCATTTTCAATGACATGGTGGCTATTGCTTTGGAAATGGCAGAAGGAAATACCCTGACAGAGGATGTAAGGATGATGATAAGGGATACGGTTATGGAAAACGATCAGGCCATTAAAGAGGTACTTATAACGGATAATAAAAAGATTTTTGATCAGCTAGAAGAAATAGTATTATCCCTATTAAGTGGTGAAAAGAGCTATGATGATCATGTAGTCGATATCAGTAGGATTATAGAAAAGCTCAAGTAGATTTTCCCAGCTTTATGCTGGGATTTTTTATATTTTTAAATTAGAATCTATAGGTAAAAGGCCTTTTTTATGTTATACTAAACTATATTGAATAATTATAAGGAAGGTGGCTATAGATGGATCCTGTGGCTTTTGAGATATTTGGAATAGAAATAATGTGGTATGGTATATTGATATCCTTAGGGGTTGTCATAGGGGCTATTTTAGCAATAAAGGAAGCCAAAAGGTTGGGTATTGATGAAGATACCATGATAGACCTCTTTCTTTTTGCTATTCCAATAGCTTTAATCGGTTCAAGAATACACTATGTAATATTTAGCTGGGATTACTATAAGGATAATCCAGCAGAAATACTCAACTTTAGGGGGGGAGGTTTAGCCATTCATGGAGCCATAATTGCGGCGGTAATAGTAGCTGTAATCTTTACTAGAAAGAGAAAGATTGATTTTTGGAAGGTTACAGATGCTTGTGCTCCCAGCCTAATTTTAGGCCAGGCAATTGGGCGTTGGGGAAACTTCATAAATCAGGAAGCCTATGGAAGGCCTACCGATTTACCCTGGGGGATAATGATTGACGGGGTTAAGGTTCATCCTACCTTTTTATATGAATCCCTGGGAAATTTCCTTATATTCCTATTTCTACTATGGTATAGGCGAAATAGGGTCAAGGTTTCAGGTGAAGTCTTCTTGTTATATATAGCCCTATATTCTACCGTTAGGTTTTTCGTGGAGGGATTAAGGATAGATAGTCTAATGTTAGGGCCTATAAGGGTGGCCCAGTTGATTAGTGTATTAGCGATAATAATAGCCATTTATTATCTAAACAAGCGAAGGAAAAGCACACCATTTGAAAAATAGAGGGGAACCTCTATTTTTTTTGTTGAAATCAGTCAGTAAACCTGTCAGATAATGGCTAATAAAGGGTGAAAAAGTAAAAAAATAGTACCTAAGAACTATAAAAAAGGAGGAAAAAAATTAAAACTATAGCAGGAATTAAGAAAATGGTATAGAATTAATAATATGTGGAGCAAAGTGGTAGGAAGTGGGGTATAAGGATAGCAAAGGGTAGCAAAGGGTGGAGCGTATGTTTATAGGTGAATATCAACATACTATTGATAATAAGGGAAGAATAATAATGCCTTCAAAGTTTAGAGAAGCTCTGGGCTCTACTTTCATCATGACCAAGGGCCTGGATAATTGTCTCTTTGTCTACCCACAGGAAGAATGGCAGATACTTGAAAACAAATTACGCGCCTTACCCCTTACCAATAGAGATGCAAGAGCTTTCGTAAGATTTTTCTTTGCAGGAGCTAGTGAATGTATACTGGATAAGCAGGGGAGGGTGCTCATACCTGCTAATTTAAGAGAACATGCTAAATTAGAAAAGGAAGCAGTTATAATAGGAGTTGCTTCAAGGATAGAGATATGGAGTAAAGAGGAATGGAATTCTTACAATGAAGATGATAGCTTAAGTTACGATAGCATAGCAGAAAAGATGGCTGAATTAGGGATTTAAAGATGAGGAGTGAATGATTTGGATTTTAAACATGTACCTGTACTGTTAGAAGAAGTGATAGAGGGTTTGAATATAAAGGAAGATGGAATTTATGTAGACGGAACTTTAGGAGGAGCTGGACATTCCTCAGAAATAGTAAGAAGGTTAACTACAGGTAAGCTTATAGGAATCGATCAGGATATAGATGCAATTACTAAGGCTAAGGAAGTATTAAAGGAATATGAAGGTAAGGTCATCTTAGTCCATGACAATTATGTGAATATAGAAAGCATACTGACGGATTTAGGAATCGAAAGAGTAGATGGCATATTGTTGGACATAGGGGTTTCATCTTATCAGTTAGACCAAGGAGAAAGAGGTTTTTCATACAATAAGGATGCACAACTGGACATGCGGATGGATGATACTAAAGATTTTACAGCCTGGGATGTGGTTAACAAATACTCTCAAAAGGACTTAGAAAGGATATTATGGGACTACGGAGAGGAAAGATGGGCAAAGCGTATAGCCGAATTCATAGTTAAGGAGAGAAAGACAAAACCCATCGACACCACATTCGAGCTAGTAGAAACGATAAAAAAGGCTATACCTAAAAAGGCCAGGATGAAAGGCGGTCATCCAGCTAAGAGAAGCTTCCAGGCCATTAGGATAGAAGTAAATAAAGAGCTAGATGTACTAAGAAAGAGCATACCTACTATGTGCCGGCTACTTAACAAGGGCGGAAGATTGTCCATTATTACCTTTCACTCATTAGAAGATAGGATTGTAAAAGAGGAATTCAAGGAATTGAGTAAGGATTGTATTTGTCCGCCAGAGTTACCCGTCTGTACTTGTGATAAGAAGAAGGAGATAAAGATAATAACTAGAAAGCCTATAATTCCAAAAGAAGAGGAGATTGAAAAAAATCCAAGATCTAGAAGTGCTAAATTGAGAATAGCTGAGCGGGTTTAGTTCTAAAATAAAGGGGGGAGGAATAAATTGTTAGTAGCTGAAAAAGAATATGGCCACTATGAATATGGCCAATATCATGTGGAAGAAAGACAGAAAAAAAATAGGCTTAACAATAGAAATAGAAGAATAAAAGCTAAGAAAAGGAATAAGGCTGCAAATAGACTAGCCATCATCAGTCTTGCTATGGTTTGTTTATTTCTAGCTTTATTCATCCTCTATAGATACGCCAATATCACCAAGATAAGAACTGAAATTACCGAGTTGGAAAAGCAAAGGATTCAATTGGAAAAGGATAAGGAGTTTTTACTTGCAGAACTGGAAGGGATAAAGAGCTCTTCTAGAATAGAAGAAAATGCTATGATAATATTAGGGATGGACTACCCCACTGAAGAGCAAGTAGTCTACGTAAACTTAGAAGAGGATTTAGCAGAGGAACAAGAGCTTAAGGAGGAACTATCCTTATTTGGGCAGTTTAAGAATATAGTTAATTTAGTACTGAATTTATTCTAGGAGGGTTCAATTTGCAAGTGCCTACAAATACTAATAAAAAGAGACTAATTTTTGTACTGTTTGTAATTACATTCGTCACTCTTATTTTAATCCTTAGACTAGGGTATATACAGATAGCAATAGGGGAAGAATTAAAAAAAGGCGCTTTAGAACAGTGGACGAAGGGAATAGAAATAAAGTCAAAAAGGGGAACCATATACGATAGAAATGGAAAAAAACTCGCAATTTCAGTTAGTTCTTATACGGTTTGGGCTAGTCCTGCAGATATAAAAGACCCAGACAATACTGCAAAATTGGTGGCAGAAGTTTTGGACATGGATGAAGAGCTAGTATACGAAAAGATTACCAAAAACACCAATGTGGAAAAGATAAAACAATGGATTAGCAACGATGAGGCTAAGGAATTAAGAAATTTAAAGTTATCGGGCATTCAAATAGTAGATGACAATAAAAGGTATTATCCCTATGAAGATTTTGCTAGTTATATTCTTGGTTTTACCGATATAGATAATTATGGCCTATATGGAATTGAAAGGACTTATGACAAGTATTTATCTGGAACTCCCGGAAGGTGGGTAGTAACTGAAGATGCCAGAGGAAGGCAGATGCCCTATGATGGAGAAAGGGTTTATGATGCCCAGGATGGGCTGAATGTGGTATTGACTATAGATGAGACCATTCAACATTTTGCTGAGAAGGCAGCAACTGAATCCTTACTTACTACCAAAGCTAAAAATGTTTCCGTCATAGTTATGGAGCCTAATACGGGAGATATTTTAGCTATGGCTACCCTCCCCCAGTACAATCCCAATAATCCGAGGGAGCCATTGGATGAGGAGTTGAAGAGGGCGTGGGAGAACTTGCCCCAGGATGAACTGATGGGCAAATGGTATGATATGTGGAGAAACTTCGCCATAAACGACTCCTATGAGCCTGGTTCTACCTTTAAATTGATTACGGCAGCTGCTGCCCTTGAAGAAAATGTTGCTTCCATGAGTAGTAATTTCTACTGTAATGGATTTATAAGGGATATACCAGGAGGAACCTTAAGGTGTGCCAGATGGTATAATCCTCATGGAGCACAATCTTTAAAGGAAGGCATGGCTAATTCATGCAACGTGGTATTTGTAGACTTGGGAAGAAGGTTAGGAAAGGATAAATTCTATAAATATATTAAGGCTTTTGGATTTGGAGAAAGGACTGGCATAGAACTACCAGGAGAACAAACTGGCATAATACCTATCAATACCGATATTATAAAGGAGATTAACCTAGCTACCATGTCCTATGGCCACGGAATAGCTGTAACTCCTATTCAGCTTATCAATGCAGTTTCTGCTATTGCAAATGGCGGCAAGCTTATGAAACCGAGGCTTGTATCCCAGCTGATAGATAATGATGGGAATGTGGTAATTGAAAACAAGCCTGAGGTAATCAGGCAGGTAATATCCAAGTCTACGGCTGATGCTATGCTGGATATGATGGAAAGCGTAGTTACAGATGGGACTGGTACCAATGCATATGTAGCAGGTTATAGGGTGGCTGGGAAAACTGGTACAGCACAAAAGATTATAGATGGCAGATATGCTCCGGGAAAATACATAGGATCCTTTGTTGCTGTGGCCCCGGCTTCAGATCCTAAGATTGCTGTCTTGGTGGTAGTAGATGAGCCAGAAGGAATGTATTATGGAGGTAGCGTTGCAGCACCTGTGGCAGGTAGAGTTATTGAGGAGACCCTGTCCTATTTGGAGGTTAAGCCGGAGTTTACGGAAGAGGAAAAGGAGCAGTTTGATTATACTGTAGAAGTTCCTAATGTTATGAATATGAAATTGGAGGAAGCAGGAAGGATCTTATCTGAATTAGGATTCAAATATACCACTGAATCCTTCAATATTATTGAAAATTCACTGGTGATAGATCAGTTTCCTAAACCTGGAACAGAAGTTACCAGAGGTTCTATAATAGATCTGTATTTGATGGAAGAGGATAGGAAGGAAAATAAAATCCACATGCCAGATTTAATAGGGAAGAGTAAGGAAAAAGTAATTCAAATATTAGACCAACTAGGCTTAAAATACGAGCTTATAGGTGAGGGGATTGTAGTAGGCCAAGATCCTTCACCTGGTACGGAGGTAGACGTAAATTATAATATTAAAGTTGAATTTTCTGATGTGAAGGAGTAATATTATTAAAGGGCGACTTAATAAGTTGCCTTTTAATTCATTATATTAATAAGGTGAAGGTAGGGATAGATTTGAAGGTAATAGATATTATTAAAAATAGTAAATATGAAATACTAAGTGGCAGCAAAGATTTAGAAGTGACAGGGGTTGAAAATGACTCTAGAAGAGTAAGTAAAGGGAATATGTTTATTGCAATTCAGGGCTTTACTGTAGATGGACATGACTATATAGAGGAGGCTATTGAAAAAGGAGCCCGTTGTATTGTAGTTGAGAAGGAAGTTAAAATAGACAGAGATGATATCACCCTGATAAAGGTAGATAACACCACTGATGCCTTGGCCTTATATTCTGCAGAATTTTATGGGAGGCCATCAGAAAAGCTTAAGGTAATTGGGGTTACAGGTACTAATGGTAAGACTTCCACTACCTATTTATTGAATAGTATTTTTAAGGCCAAGATGAATAAGACGGGAATAATAGGTACCCTAGGTGCCCTAATAGATGATGAGTTAATAGAAGGGGTTAATACAACTCCAGATTCTTTAACCATTCAAAGGTACTTAAAGGAGATGGTGGATAAAAAGACTGAATACTGTGTAATGGAGGTTTCCTCCCATTCACTGGATTTAAATCGAGTAGAATGCATAGACTTTCAAGTAGGAATATTTACCAACCTAACTGAAGACCATTTAGACTACCATGAAAACATGGAGAATTATTATATTAGCAAGCGCAAGCTATTTGATAAGACCAGTAAATATAATATAATTAATGGTGACGATAAGTATGGTAAGAGGTTGTTGGATGACATAAAAAATACCACCCCCATTCTTACATATGGCATGGATGATGGATGGGATATTTATGCAAGTGATGTTAACTGCCATATAAAGGGGGTAGATTTTACACTAAATACGCCTAAGGGTTCAATGGCCATCAAGATGAAATTATTAGGCCTATTTAACGTCTATAATGCCCTGGCAGCAGCTTCAGCTGCTTTTATATATGGCATAGATCTACAAACTATAAAGGAGGGCCTGGAAGCGGTAGAAGGAGTAAAGGGAAGGTTTGAGGTTATACCAATGGAAGAGGATTTCAGCGTAATTATAGATTTTGCTCATACCCCAGATGGATTAGAAAAAGTTTTAACCACCATAGACCAGTTTGCAGAAGGTAGGAAGGTGGTTATATTTGGTGCTGGAGGCAATAGGGATAGGTCTAAAAGGCCTATCATGGGGGAAACGGTCGCAAAGCATGCCGACTTATGTATTGTCACCTCAGACAATCCTAGATTTGAGGATCCGGACAAAATAATCCAGGATATTTTAGTGGGAGTAAAAAGGGTTAATGGAAATTATGTGGCCATTACCGATAGAAGAGAGGCCATAGAGTTTGCTTTAAAGAATGCCAGGCCTAAGGATATAATTCTTTTGGCAGGAAAGGGTCATGAAACCTATACCATCATTAAAGATAAAGTGATTCCATTTGATGAAAAGCAAATAGTTTATGATATATTAAATACTATAAAGAGATAGAGCACAAATACCAGAGAGGAGATAATTGGAATGGTTGAATACATAGATATTATTAGGGTAGTTATTATTTCCTTTATAATTACCCTAATACTAGGTCCTATCGTAATTCCCATATTAAAAAGGCTTAATATTGGGCAGAATGTTAGGGAGGATGGGCCAAAGACCCATCTTAAAAAATCTGGAACTCCTACCATGGGAGGCATAATAATAGTAGTCGCCTTATTAATCACCACAATAAGTTCGGGCCTATTAAATACCGACATGTATGTATTATTAATGTCTACAGTGGGATTTGGACTTATTGGATTTATCGATGACTACATGAAGATAGTAAACAAGAGGTCTTTAGGTTTGAAGCCATATCAAAAATTGATTGGGCAGATTATTCTTGCTGTAATTTTGGCTATTTACCAGTCCAATACTTCAATCCTAGGGACCAAGGTGATTATACCCTTTTTAACTAATAGATATTTGGATTTGGGAATTCTTTATGTACCCTTTATAGCATTTGTGGTGGTGGGTACAGTAAATAGCGTCAATCTTACTGATGGTTTAGATGGATTAGCTTCAGGAGTTACTCTAATAGTTCTATCCTTTTTTGGCTTAGTAGCCCTAAATTGGGGGATGGATAGCATATCCATTTTTTCGGCTGCCTTATCTGGAGCCTGTCTAGGGTTTTTAATCTATAATGCTTATCCAGCTAAGATATTTATGGGTGATACTGGTTCTATGGCTCTAGGTGGTGCTGTAGCAGCTATAGCCATATTATTGAATCTACCCCTAGCTATTCCCATAGTAGGTGGAATATATTTTGCTGAAGCTTTGTCGGTAATCATCCAAGTTACTTCCTTTAAGCTTACAGGCAAAAGGGTATTTTTGATGAGCCCTTTACACCATCATTTTGAGCAGAAGGGATGGAAGGAAACAAAGGTAGTAATGGTCTTTTGGAGCGTTACAGTTATTCTATGTCTTATAGGGGTAGCAAGCTTATATTAATTTAGAAGGTAGGGTGTAGTATATGGAATTAAAGGGGAAGAATGTACTAGTATTAGGCTTAGGTATAAGTGGGATTTCAACGGTGAAAGCCTTAAATAAATTAGGAGCCAATATAATTGCCAGCGATTTAAGGGCTGAAGAGGAATTAAGGGAAAATATTTCTCAAATAAAGGATTTAAAGCTAGAACTATTTCTAGGGACTAACGATGTGCCCCTAGATGATATAGATCTACTTGTAAAAAGTCCGGGAATACCCTTAGAAATAGATATTATAAAAAGGGCAAATGAAAGGGGGATTCCTGTATTTACAGATTTAGAATTGGCCTATAGAATAAATCCAGCTGCTAATTTTATCGTAATTACTGGGACCAATGGCAAGACTACAACCACTACTTTAGTGGGGGAATTCTTTAAAAAGGCTGGATATAAAACCCATGTAGTTGGGAATATTGGTGTAGGCTTACTGTGGAATGTGGTAAATGCTGGTGAGGAGGACATCTTTGTGGTGGAAGCTAGTAGTTTCCAGCTAGAAAGTACTTTGAAATTTAAGCCTAGGGTAGGTCTGATTTTAAATATTACTCCCGACCATTTGAATTGGCACCATACATTTGAAAGCTATGTAAATGCAAAGAAGAAGATATTCTTAAACCAAGGGGCAGGGGAATATACTATTTTAAACTATGATGACAATCTATTAAGGCAAATGGAAGGGGATGTTAACTCCAACTTAGTATGGTTTAGTGTAGATAATAGCCTTTCTAAGGGGATATGTATAGAAGATGGGTGTGTAGTAATAAGGGATGAAGATAGAACTTATCAGGTAATGGAGACTAAGGATATAAAAATTCTAGGGAAGCACAATTTAGAAAATGCCCTAGCAAGTATTTCCATTGGCTGGATTATGGGCCTAGATATTGAAATTATGAAGGATGTATTATCGGAATTTCCTGGAGTAGAGCATAGGATAGAATATGTTGATACGATTGAGGGAGTAAGCTTTTATAATGATTCAAAGGGAACCAATCCAGAGGCGAGCATAAAAGCCATTGAAGCAGTTAATCCACCTATCATATTGATTGCAGGAGGGCAGGATAAGGGCAGTGATTTTAAGGATTTTATCCTATCCTTTAAGGGTAAAGTCAAAGCCTTGGTATTATTAGGAGAAACTAGAGAAAAAATAAAGAATACTGCTATAAAATTGGGATTTAATAATATATATATAGTAAATAATATGAAAGAAGCGGTTTACAAAAGCTATGAAATAGCAGACAAAGGCGATAATGTCTTGTTGTCTCCTGCATGTTCATCTTGGGATATGTATCCGAGCTTTGAAGTAAGGGGAGAGGATTTTAAGGAAGCCGTTTATAGTTTGAAGGAGGAATAAAATGGCTAAAAAGGTTAGAAAAAGGGCCTGTGACTTTGCTTTATTACTTACCACTCTACTCCTAGTTTTTATAGGTATAATTATGGTTTTTAGTTCATCCTGGCCAGAAGGAATAAGGATGAACGACGGCTACTATTTCCTAAAAAAGCAGATAGTTTCTGCTTTGGTTGGCTTAGCTGGTATGCTATTCTTTATGAACTTTGATTACAGATATATCTATAGATTTTCACGCTTAATATATCTGCTTTCAGTAATAAGTGGTCTTTTGATCTTTACCCCTTTGGGTGTTGTAAAAAAAGGGGCTCGCAGATGGATTGATTTGGGTTTTACTACCTTTATGCCATCGGATATAATAAAATTAGGCTCCATTATATTTTTAGCTGCTTTTCTCTCTAAAAGAAAGGATGTTGTCAAGGACCTAAAAAAGTCCACAATTCCAACTATAATGATCATAGGGATATCTTGTGGTTTGATTTACCTTCAGAAGGACTTGGGTACAACGGTAACCTTAGGGGCTACCCTAGTAAGTATATTTTTCGTTGCAGGTATGAAGTTTAGCCATTTATTTTTTATGATTGTAGGCGCTGCTTTAGGTTTGGCAGCTGCCATTTTTACCGGCGATAATGAATACCGGATAAGAAGGCTGGTTGCTTTTATGGATCCTTTTGCAGATAAGACCGATTCAGGTTGGCAAGCTGTTCAGTCCTTATACGCTTTAGGTTCTGGAGGCTTATTTGGACTGGGATTGGGGAAAAGCAGGCAGAAATTTTTCTATATACCAGAGCCATACAACGACTTTATATTTGCTATCATTGGTGAAGAACTGGGATTTCTAGGGACCTTAACCGTAATACTCTTATTTTTAATCCTCATATGGAGGGGCATTAGGATTGCTTTAAATACAGAAGATCTATTTGGATGCTTACTTGCAACTGGTATTATAGCCTTGATTGCTGTACAGTCTTTGATACATATAGCAGTTGTTACCTCATCTATCCCTACAACGGGAATTCCTCTACCATTGGTAAGCTATGGAGGTACTTCTTTGGTTTTATATATGTCTTCTGTAGGCATCCTTTTAAATATATCTAGACATGTAAAAATGGATGGGAGTTGAAATTATGAAATATCTAATAGCAGGAGGAGGGACTGGAGGTCATATTTACCCAGCTTTAGCAATTGCTTGGAAGATTAAGAATAAAGATCCTAAAGCGGAAATCCTATACGTGGGAACTGAAAAAGGTCTTGAAAGTGAGCTGGTACCAAGGGAAGGCTTGGATTTTAAAACTATACGAGTTATGGGGATGCCACGAAAGATTAGCTTAGGCTCCTTTAAAGCCATGAAGGAATTATTGCTAGGACTTTTAGATGCCAATAGGATAATAAAGGAATTTAAGCCACATATAGTCATTGGAACTGGAGGCTATGTTTGCGGGCCAGTGGTATATATGGCAGCTAAGAAGAAGATTCCTACTCTAATTCATGAGCAAAATGCCTTTCCTGGTATAACCAATAAAATTCTCGCACGATATGTGGATAGGATTTTAGTTACCTTTGAAGAATCTAAAAAATACTTCAAAAATCCAGAAAAGATAATCCTAACTGGAAATCCCATAAGAGAAGATATACTTAAAGTCGATAAAAATAGAGCATATAAGGACTTAAATATAAATCCCAATATACCTTTAATACTTTCCTTTGGAGGTAGTGGTGGCCAGAAGAAATTAAATGATGCCATGTTTGATGTAATAAAGGAAAACATACCCAATAAAAACATACAGATTATCCATATTACAGGAAAAAGGTTTTATGATGACTTTATGAATAAGTTGAAAAAAGAGCGTTTAAATATTGGGTCTAATATTAGGATTATGCCTTATTTTTATGAAATGCCTAAAGGCCTTAATATAGCAGACTTGGTCATAACCAGTGCAGGAGCAATTACCCTAGCAGAGATTTCAGCCATAGGGGTCGCGAGTATTTTAATCCCTAAAGGCTATACGGCAGAAAATCATCAGGAGTATAATGCAAGGGCCTTTGAGAAAAATAAAGCCTCCTATGTTATATTGGAAAAGGATTTGACCGGGAAAAAGTTAAATAGCACCATTAAAAAGCTTATAAGGGATAGGGATAAATTAAGGGAGATGGCCAATAGGAGCAAAACATTAGGAAAGGTTGATGCTACCGAAAGGATAGTTGCCATAATAGAGGAATTAATAGGCTAAGATTTTGTCACACTTCCAAATATTATGCATAATATAGTCATATACGTCTGTATAGCCATATTTGGAGGTGCGATAATGGGAAAAGTAGTTGTTACTGGAGGCAACAGATTAACTGGAGAAGTAAATATTTCGGGTGCTAAAAATGCCGTTTTACCTATTTTGGCCGCTACCGTTATAGGAGGAAATGAAAGTACCATATTTAACGTTCCCAACCTAAGAGATGTAGAGGTAATGGAAAAGATATTGATTTCTCTTGGATGTAGGGTAAAAAGAATGGATAAAATGATGTGGGTTGATTCAAAGCCCTTAAATAGTGTTAAAATTCCAGAAGAGTTGGTAAGGGAAATGAGGTCATCTATAATACTTATGGGTGCCATGTTATCAAGGACTGGAGAGGTGGTAATTAGTTATCCTGGTGGTTGTGAAATTGGACCCAGACCAATCGATTTGCATCTAAAAGCCTTGAGGGAATTGGGTGCAGAAATAGAAGAATCCCATGGATTTATATACTGTAAGACCAAGGGGCTCAAGGGATGTGAAATCCAGCTTGATTATCCAAGTGTAGGAGCCACAGAAAACATAATGCTTGCAGCTGTGAAAGCTAAGGGAACCACTGTGATTAGAAATGCAGCAAGAGAGCCTGAAATAGTAGATTTGCAAGATTTTTTGAATAAAGCAGGCGCAAAGATTAGTGGTGCAGGAACTAGTGTAATCATAATAGAAGGGGTAGAAAAACTTCATGATGTGACCCATAACACCATGCCCGATAGGATAGTTGCAGGAACTTATATGATAGCTTCTGCAATCACTGGAGGGGAAGTGGTGGTAAAAAATGTCATAATTGATCATTTACAGGCCATAATAGCCAAATTAAAGGAAGCTGGTTGCCTAATATATACGGATAGTAATTCATTGAAAGTAGTAGGGCCTAAAAAGATAAATTCCATTGAGATGATACAGACCCTACCCTATCCTGGCTTTCCTACAGATATGCAAGCCCAAATGATGGCCTTATTAAGCATTGCCAACGGAACCAGCATTATTTGTGAGACTGTATTTGAAAACAGGTTTAAACATGCTGAAGAGCTAATTAGAATGGGTGCTAATATTAAAATATTTGGTAAGGTAGCTATAGTAAAGGGTGTAAAGGAATTAACTGGTGCAAAGACTACTGCAAAGGATTTAAGGGGTGGAGCATGTTTGATACTGGCCGGCTTAGCTGCTAAGGGAATTACCGAAGTAGAAAACATGTACCATATAGAAAGAGGATATGAAGACTTCCATATAGAACTTGAAAAATTAGGAGCCGATATCAAGAAGGTGGACTAACCAGCAGCTCTTGCTGCTATCTTCTGATTGGACAAGCAAACAGGTGATGAAAAATGGCAAAGACCAAAAGAACAACTAAAAGGTCTAAAAGAAGAGAGCGAAACAGAAAAAGAATTTTGAAACTGTTTCTATTTGTATTAACAATTTTGGCAATCTACCTTTTACTGTTCAAAACCGACCTTTTCAACATAAAAAGGATAGAGGTAGTTGGAAATCAAAAGCTAAATGAAGATCAAATAATAAAAGCATCCCTCTGTAGAAGGGGAGAGAATATATTTAATATAAGCAAGAAAAAGGGTGTAGAAAGCTTAATGCAATTACCCTATATTAAGGAGGCTAATATAGAAAGAAAGCTGCCAGATAAATTGATTATAGAGGTAGTGGAAAGGAAGGAAATAGCAATAATACCTTATATAGGTTCATATATTTTTATAGATGAAGAAGGGTATATATTAAAGATAGAGGGACAAAATGAAGAGGTGGACTTACTTAGGATAGATGGTATAAAGCTAGAAAATCCAAACCCTGGAGACAATCTATTCCATCTATTTGAAAATGATTCCATAATGGAATTTTTCACCTTTGGCAATTCATCAAATCTGTTAACGCTAATGAAGCGTGTAGATTTTGCTGATAAAGATAATATAATAATAGATTTAATAGATGGTATAAAAGTTGCCTTTGGTACGCTAGATGATGTAAAATATAAATTAAGTTTCCTTAATAAAATTATTGAGGACATTAGAGAGAAAGATATTAAAGCTAAGCAGATATTGTTCGATAGAGGTGATAATCCAATAGTAGTAACAGACGATAGGTAGGGGGAATGTTATGAAGGTAAAAAGTGGTCAAATTGCGATTACTGTAGTTTCCATACTTTTAGGCATAATATTAGCTATACAATTCAAAACCGTTAATAGTACCGTTGGGGAAGGGGTTTTACCTGTACAAAGAGCTCAACAGTTAGCTGTTGATTTAAAAAAGGCTCAGGAGGAAAGGGATGCGGCTATAAAGGCTCTAAATGAAGCAGAAAATAAGATTAAGCAATATGAAAAGGGCGAAGCCGATAACAATATCTATGTGGAAAATTTATATAGAGATCTTGAAAAATACAGAATTTTAGCAGGATATGTAGACTTAGAAGGTCCAGGAATCGTTTTAGAAATACACGAGCCACCTGCGGATGTTCAATTTGGAATAGAATACAGTATAGTGGATGATCTTGACTTGATTTTACAGACTATAAGCGTACTAAATGCGGCCCAAGCGGAAGCTATTTCCATAAATGATCAGAGATATACCGCTTATACTGAAATTGAACGGGCAGGTAACCATATTGAGGTTAATGGAGTATCTATTAGTTCACCAATAGTGATAAGGGCTATCGGGGATCCTGAGACCTTAGAATCAGCCTTATCCATAAAAAGAGGAATTATATGGACATTGAGATATTACGATTACAATGTATATCTATCCAAAGAGAAGAATATCAGAATCCCAAAATATAGGAAATTGATAGAATTTGTTTATTCCCAACCTGTAGAAGACGAAGTTAATTAGAGATTGGGGGAGTAATATGAAAAAATGGAATAATGCTAATCTGATAATTTTTACTTTCTCTATATTGTTGGGAATTATTATCGCTATTCAATTTAAGCAAAATATTTCATATATTGCTCCAGTAACCTTAAGCTCAATACAGGCCACCAGAAATGAAATCAATGCTTTAAACAAGGAAATTGAAGAATTAAATGCTATGCTTAAAGATAGGCAGGCTAAAATAGAGATGTTGGAAAGCATAGCTAGTGGTGATGAAAATATCATAGATATACTACAATCCGAATTGGAAAGAAACAAGTTGATAGCAGGTTTTAAGAAGGTTGAAGGCCCAGGCATAGTAATAAAAATGGAGGACAATTTATCGGAAGACGCCTTTGGTCAAGAATATGACCTAGATATCATCCATGATGCCGACGTGTTAAGGATAATAAACGATTTAAGGGCTGCAGGAGCAGAAGCCATAAGTATAAATGAACAGAGGGTCTTATCCATATCTGAGATAAAGTGTGGAGGGCCTATTATAAGGATAAATGGCAGGAGCATAGCAACTCCCTTTTATATAAAGGCTATAGGTGATCCTAAGCTTTTAAGTGCGGCAGTAAATGCACCCAATACCTATGGCTATGCTTTAAAATATATAGATCAGTTGAATATCGAAACCAGTATAGAAGAGAGTATTACCATTCCAGGATATATGGGTAGTGCAAGCTTTAGGTATGCAAAACCGATAAAAGAAGGTGATTAATGTGTTTTTTGCTTCAATTGGCATATTAATTGGTATAGCCATTGGCCTTTTAATGCCTTATACTTATAATATACAATATTCACTATATATTTCCGTAGCCATATTAGCTTGTTTAGACTCGGTCTTTGGAGGCATTAGGGCCAATCTTGAAAATAAATTTGACTTAGGTATTTTTATGACTGGCTTTTTTGGGAATGCCATTCTGGCAGCCCTACTTGCATATATTGGAGATAGATTAGGCGTGCCTCTATATTATGCAGCAATATTTACTTTTGGAGGTAGGTTGTTTGAAAATTTTGCAAGTATAAGGAGAATTGTATTTAGGAAGAGATTCAAAAGAAACGAATAATAAAGCCATTAGACTAGGGTACTTTTATTTATTAGTATAGTAGACAAAAGATTTTAGATTGAGTAGCTAATTTCTGATATTTTTAGTTATAATATTACATAAGGGGGTAGATTCTATGTTTGATTTCGATGTTGATACTGAAGAATTTGCAAAGATTAAAGTAATAGGTGTAGGTGGAGGGGGCAATAACGCCGTTAATAGGATGATCCAATGTGGTGTTAGGGGCATTGATTTTATAGCAGTTAATACGGATCGACAGGCTCTTAATGCTTCTAGGGCAGAAATTAAATTGCAAATTGGTGAAAAATTAACCAAGGGATTAGGTGCAGGTTCTAACCCTGAGATTGGAATGAAGGCAGCAGAAGAGAATAGAAATGAAATTTCTGAGATCTTAAAGGGAGCAGATATGGTGTTTATTACTGCTGGCATGGGCGGAGGGACTGGTACTGGTGCAGCACCTGTTATTGCTGAGGCTGCAAAAGAACAAGGAATACTAACGGTTGGAGTAGTTACAAAACCCTTTACTTTTGAAGGAAGAAAAAGGCAAATTCATGCTGAAAAGGGCATAGAGGAATTAAAGGAAAAGGTAGACACGCTGGTAACCATACCAAATGATAGGCTGCTTCAAGTGGCTGAAAAGAAAACTACCATGGTAGAAGCCTTCTTAATGGCAGATGAAGTACTTAAACAAGGAATCCAAGGCATATCGGACTTGATTGCCGTTCCCAGTCTTATTAACTTAGACTTTGCCGATGTAAAGACTATTATGCATAACCGAGGCATTGCTCACATGGGCATTGGAATTGCTACTGGTGAAAATAGGGCAGTAGATGCTGCTAAGTTGGCTATTAAGAGTCCATTACTAGAAACATCAATTGATGGAGCTAAAGCTGTACTATTAAACATAACTGGTGGAGAGGATTTAGGATTATTTGAAATCAACGAATCAGCAGATTTGATTAGACAAGCCGTCGATGAAGATGCCATCATAATCTTCGGTGCAGGAATAGATGAATCACTAAAAGATGAAATAAAAATAACAGTAATTGCGACAGGATTTGATGAAGAAAGAAATCGAAGAAGGGAAGTAGCTTTTGAAACAGAAACAGAAGCAGAAAGTGCAATGACCAAGGAATTCGATATAGATGACCTAGATATTCCTACATTTTTAAGAAGGAGAAGATAAATAGCTATTTGCCCATTTATGTCAAAAAACGTTTCTCAAAATTGAGATACGTTTTTTTTGTGTTTGAAATAATGACAAATTATTACTCAAGAATAATATATAATAGACATAAAAGAAGGCTTCCTTGAATAAGCTTTAATATAGGGTGTCCTTAAAAGGAGGGGTATTCCATTGTATGTATACGTTGAATACCTGTTAATTGAAAATATCATTATAAACTTTATTATATTATATGTAACAGAAAAGATTACCAGAACTAAAACTAGCAAATTAAGGTTATTTATCGCCTCCTTAGTGGGTTCATTGTATACCTTAATAGTCTTTTTCCCAAATTTGCAGTTTATGGGCAGATTTTTAATAAAATTTTCAGTATCCATATTAATATTGATTATTGCCTTTAATCCGGAAAGATTCAAGGAATTTTTAAAACAGCTATCAACCTTTTATTTAATATCCTTTGCCTTTGCAGGGACGACAATTGGAATATTTTATATTTTAAATAATAAGTTAACTATATCCAATTTTTCCTTTAAGGACCACAATGAGTTGATGAAGTTTTTAATATTGGGTATTGGATTGGCCGTAATTTTAATAAGAAGCATTCTTAAGAATAGCTGGATTAGGCTCAATCAGAAGAATTGTTTGACGGATGTAACCATAAATCTAAACAATAAAAAAGCCCATTTAAGAGCCTTAATCGATACTGGAAATTCACTAAAAGAGCCCATCAGTCAAAAACCAGTAATAATCGCAGAATATAGCGCCTTAAAGGCTATTTTACCCGAGCTAGTAAAGAAGGTCTATAGTGAAAACAAGGAATTGGACCTAAACTATGTAGCCAATATTATGGAAAAGTTGGGGGACCAAATTAAATTAAGACTAATACCCTTTAAGTCTTTAGGCAATGAGAATGGCATATTAATTGGTTTTGTGCCCGATAGCATTGATATATATTTCGATGATGAAACAAGGGAGATGACCGATGATATAGTAGTGGCCATCTATAATAATAAGTTGACTATGGATGAGGAATATAACGGTTTACTGCATCCTGAAATTTTAGGTTAAGGGGGAGAGATCTTGAAGCAAATAAGACTAAAATTAAAATTGTTCTATTATAAGCTATTGGTAAGGTTAAGATTTCCAGATCCAATATATTATATAGGCAGTGGGGAAGTCCTTCCACCACCACTAAAACCCGAGGAAGAGAATTATTTTCTTAATAGATTGAAATATGATGATAGCATAAAGAGTGTCTTAATAGAAAGGAATCTAAGGCTGGTTGTCTATATTGCAAGGAAGTTTGAAAACACTGGTATTTGCATAGAAGACCTGATATCCATTGGAACCATAGGACTTATTAAAGCTGTAAATACATTTAATCCCGATAAAAAAATAAAGCTTGCTACCTATGCATCTAAATGCATTGAAAATGAAATCCTCATGTACCTACGGAGAAATAGCAAATTAAGGTCTGAAGTCTCCTTAGATGAGCCTTTAAATGTGGATTGGGATGGGAATGAATTATTATTATCCGATATATTGGGTACGGATGGGGATACCATTTTTAAATTTCTTGAAGATGAGGTAGATAGACAATTGCTTAATCAAGCTATAGAAAAGCTTTCAGGTAGGGAAAAAATCATAGTGGAATTGCGATTTGGCTTAAAAAATGGCAAGGAAAGAACCCAAAAGGAAGTTGCAGATATACTGGGTATTTCTCAATCCTATATATCCAGATTAGAAAAAAGAATAATAAAAAGATTAAAAAAGGAAATGGTAAGAATGATGTGACAGAAGTTAATTCTGTCATTTTTTTATAGCAACAATCTTAAAATATGGCTATTATTACCAAATACCAGTTGAATAAAAAAGCTAAAGGGGGCAATAATTTTATATGAAAAGGGGCAAAACATGTAGAAAGGAATGAAGGATGTGCATATCAATAAGGTAGAAATTTGTGGAGTTAATACTTCTAAATTGCCGGTTCTTACCAACGAAGAGATGCAAGAATTGTTCGTAAAAATAAAACAAGGAGATATGAAAGCTAGGGAAAAATTTATTAATGGGAATCTAAGACTGGTTCTAAGCATTATTCAGCGCTTTAACAGACGCGGGGAAGATGTAGACGATTTATTCCAGGTTGGCTGTATTGGTTTAATAAAGGCTATAGATAATTTCGACCTTAGCCAAAATGTTAGATTTTCTACCTATGCTGTTCCAATGATTATTGGAGAGATAAGAAGGTATTTAAGGGATAATAATTCGATACGGGTTAGCCGTTCTTTAAGGGATATAGCTTATAAAGCCTTGCAAGCCAGGGACCATCTGGTAAATAAAAATCTAAAAGAACCAACTATTACCGAAATAGCAGAAGAATTGAATCTTCCAAAAGAAGAGGTAGTTTTTGCCCTAGATGCAATTCAAGAACCCATATCCTTATTCGAGCCTGTTTACCATGATAGCGGTGATGCCATATATGTAATGGATCAGGTAAAGGATGAAAAATCTGAAGATGAGGTCTGGCTGCAAGGGATTGCCATAAAGGATGCCATCAATAAGTTGAATCAGAGGGAAAGGCTCATACTGAATCTCAGATTCTATGAAGGTAAAACCCAGATGGAGGTGGCTGAAGAAATAGGAATCTCCCAAGCCCAAGTTTCCAGGCTTGAGAAAAATGCCCTAAGGCAGATGAGAAAATTGATTTAAAAACCATTACCCCACAATTCTATGCATATTTCCCTTGGCCTTTTAAATATAAATATATAAGGGAAATATGAAAGAGGTGGGGTAATGATTAATTTATCTGAGATGAGAGAAAAGGAAGTTATCAATATAAGAGATGGCTCTAAAATAGGGCTTATTTATGATTTTGAATTGGATTTAGAAAACAACAAGGTAGTGTCCATAATCATACCTGGACCTGGTAAGGTATTAGGACTATTTGGCAGGAATAAGGATTTAATAATAGAGTGGAAGAACATCGTAAGGATTGGGACTGATACTATTTTAGTAGATATTCCCTTAGATGAATAAAGCTATTAGACAATCAAATTGCTATATACTATAATCTAATTAGATGGCAGAGGGAGGTGGATTGATGAATTGTCCATTTTGTAATTACCAAGAAACCAAGGTCATAGACTCTAGGCCTACCGAAGAAGGACAAGCTATCCGCAGAAGAAGGGAATGCTTAAAATGTTCAAAAAGGTTTACTACCTATGAAAAGATTGAGAAAATACCCTTAATAGTTGCTAAGAAGGATGGAAATAGACAAAGCTATGATAGGAACAAGGTGTTAAATGGGATATTGAAGGCCTGTGAGAAAAGGCCAGTCCCATTAGAAGTGATTGAAAATATGGTGGATGAGATAGAAAAGGAACTATACAATTCCATGGAAAAAGAGATAACCAGCCAATATATTGGAGAATTGGTAATGGATAAGCTAAAGGCAGTTGATGAAGTATCCTACGTTAGATTTGCCTCTGTCTATAGACAGTTTAAGGATATAAATACTTTCATGGAAGAGTTGAATAAGTTATTAAAGGATAATTAATATAGAGGTGGATGATTATATTGATTGAAATTAGAGAAGAGAATAGGATTTACTATCAATTCAAAGCTTTTAAGGAAATAGATTATATAAACCATCTATTTACTTCAAGAATTGGATGGGAACATTCAGACCAAGCTGCTCTTTCCAATATATTTAAGACATCTAGAAAGAAAATCATTGCTTTAAAGCAGGTCCATGGTACAAATATATTGCATATAGATAGGGAAGAGGATGATTATGATGAAATAAGAAGGACCGAAGCCGATGGTTTAATTACTAATTTACCCAAGATAGTTTTAACCACCTATCATGCCGATTGTGTTCCCCTTTTCTTCCTAGATCGATTAAATAAGGCAATAGGGATGGCCCATGCTGGATGGCGTGGTACTTTTGAAAATATGGCTGGCAAGATGGTAGAGAATATGAAGGCTATATATAATTCAGATGCTAGGGATATATTGGTTGGAATAGGACCAGCCATAGGGAAATGTTGCTATGAAGTCGGTCGGGATGTAAAAGATAATTTTTTTGAAAGATATGTAGAATTTCCTGATATAATAGAAAATAGAAATGGAAGTTTCTACTTAGACCTGTGGAAGGTAAATCTACTTCAGCTGAAAAAAGCAGGAATCCCTGAAGAAAATATCATTCTTTCCAACACATGTACTAGCTGTAAAGTAGATAAGTTTTATTCCTATAGAAGGGAAAAGGGAAGTACCGGCAGGATGATTGCTGCAATTAGCTTAACTGAATAAGTTTGTCGAAAAAAGGATGATGGTATGAAGGAGAAGGACCTTAACCTCTTACTACTGCAAAATATTTTGCAGAACATAGATATAGGTATCCATGCCATAGATAAGAATAGAAAGACCATACTCTATAATAAAGCCATGGCCAAATTAGAGGGTTTGAACATGGAACAGGTCTTAAATAAGGACCTTTTAGACCTGTTTCCCAGTTTAAATGAAGAGACTTCAACCCTAATTAAGGTATTGACTGCTGAAGAACCCATATTGGAAAAAACTCAAAGCTATATAAACTTTAAGGGGCAAAATATAATCTCATTAAACTCTACCCTTCCTATATTCCATGATGGGAAAATAGTTGGGGCATTGGAAATAGCAAAGGATATTACCTATCTAAAGAAGCTATCTGATAAATTAATGGAATTACAGCATGAATTGAAGGGCAGGAAGGAAAAGTTCAAGGTAAAAGGCCAGATTAAGAGATATACCTTTGAGGATATAATTGGGAAGAATGACAAGATGATAGAGGCCATAGAGATAGCAAAAAGGACTAGCAACTCGCCTTCTTCAGTCTTAATTTATGGGGAAACAGGTACAGGAAAGGAATTGTTTGCCCAAAGCATTCACTATGGAGGCAATAGAAGGAATAAGCCTTTCATAGCTCAAAATTGTGCTGCCATTCCAGAAACCCTTTTAGAGGGAATCTTGTTTGGTACTGAAAAGGGCGGTTTTACTGGTGCAGTTGAAAGGGAGGGGATTTTTGAACAGGCCAATGGAGGAACCCTTCTACTAGATGAGATAAATTCCATGTCCCTCAATCTACAGACAAAATTGTTGAGGGTGCTGCAGGAAGGCTATATAAGGAGAATTGGAGGGACTAAGGACATTCCAATAGATGTAAAGATTATAGCAACCACCAATGAGGAGCCCTTAGAAAGCATAGAAAGGGGAACTTTAAGGAAGGACCTATATTATAGGTTAAACGTGGTATATATTAATATCCCTCCCTTAAGGGAAAGAACCGACGATATAATAAGCCTTTCAAACCACTTCATAAAGAAATACAATATGATTTTAAACAGAAATATTGCTGGCATAGAAGAAGAGGTATTAGATTATTTTTTCACTTATCCATGGCCGGGTAATGTCAGGGAGCTAGAAAATTCTATAGAGGCAGCTATGAACTATGCTCCCATGAGTAGAACTATCCTAAAAAAGGAGGATTTTAAATCATCTTCCAATATATTTAATGATGACAAGATGAATTATATTAATAAGTCTTTGGACATGCCCTTGCCAGAATACTTAGAAAGCATTGAAAAGGAAATTATACAAAGCTATTTAGAAGCTAATGGAAACAATATTTCTAAAACGGCTAAAGCTTTAGGAATAAAGAGGCAAAGCTTACAATATAAGATTAAAAAGTATCTGTAAAGCAAATATTTTTGCATCTACCTGCAAAAATATTTGCTATTTTATGTTTTTTTCACTTGAAAAGCTGATAAATAGGTGAATAAAAGCCTGTTTTTGTATAATAAAGTTGGCAAGATATTTGCTTATGTTATATTACGGGATTAAATTTACAAATCTATCGGAGGTGTAAGTATGAGAAAGGAAAATGTAAAAGTAATAATTTGGGGACTAGGGGCCATGGGAAAGGGCATGGCAGAAATGCTTTTAAAGAAAAAAGGTGTTGAGATTGTAGGGGTAGTAGGGAGAAACCAAAAAGTAGGAAAGAGCATGTACGATTATCTAGATGTAGAGAGAGGAAACAGACCAGATATTATAATCGATGAATATGATAAGGTAATAACTGAGAAGGCTGCAGATGTGGTTATAATAGCTACCGATTCCTTTACTAGGGATAATTTTGAAAAGGTTAAATATTGTTTAGAAAGAAAGATAAATGTAATCTCTACAGCAGAGGAGATGGCTTATCCTCAAGCTCAAGAACCAGAACTAGCAAAAGAGATGGATAGAATAGCTAAAGAAAATGGAGTAACAGTTTTGGGAACTGGAATCAACCCTGGCCTAATAATGGATTTATTAGTTATTACTCTAACGGGAGCATGTATAGATGTCGATAGCATAAGGGCTGAAAGGGTTAATAACCTATCACCATTTGGACCAGTTGTAATGGAGGGTCAAGGGGTTGGATTAACCGTTGAGGAATTTAACAAGAGGGTAGAAGAAGGCACTTTAGCAGGACATGTAGGCTTTCCTGAGTCCATCAGAATGATTGCCGATGCAATCGGTTGGCAATTAAGCGACGAAGTGGAATTAGTCAGAGAGCCTATAGTATCTAAGGTATATAGAAAGGCACCTCATGCTGAAGTTCAGCCAGGGAATGTAGCAGGATGTAATATGAAGGGCTTTGGAAGGGTAGATGGAGAAGTTAAGATTGAAATGTTACACCCACAACAAGTAGAGCCCCAATTAGAAGGAGGAAGCACAGGAGATTATATTACCATTAAAGGAACTCCTAATATAAATATGGCCATTAAACCTGAAGTTCCTGGAGGAATTGGAACTATTGCAATGTGTGTTAATATGATTCCTCATGTAATAAATGCTTCTCCCGGCCTTAAGACTATGATCGACTTGCCAGTACCAAGGGCTATTATGGGAGACATGAGGGAGTTAATCGAGGAGTAATAAAATTAAAGAAAGGTAGGGATATAAATGGATGCCAAAAGAGGTGACTGGGTAAGGATCCATAATATCGTTTTAAAGCCTGAAGAAAGGTCAACAAACCTTCCAGAGGATACCCAAAAGGTACCTCTTGAAATGTGGACCAAGGGTTTTCTATTAGACGAGGAAGCCAATATTGGTGATATTGTAGAAATTGAAAGTTATATTGGCAGAAGGGTTAAGGGGAAATTGGTAGAGGTTAACCCCTATTATACCCATGATTTTGGTAGGTGCGTTCCCGAGCTTTTATACATAGGAAAGCAGGTAAGAAGCCTAATAGAGGAGGAAGGTGAATAATATGGCTAGGGATATGAGCTATGAAGCTGTAATGAGCAGGAATAGCGAAATAATGAAGAAGGCTGTGGGAATAGATTATGACCGCTTTGAATCGGGGGGCATTGCCTTCGATTATGAAAAGATGATGAGGGAAACTGGCTACACCCTTGAGGAAATAGAAAAAATACAAAGAGAAACTGGAGTTGGGAATACTCCAATCTATGAGCTGAGAAATCTAACCAAGTTGGCAAGAAAATTTGCTCCGCCAGGAAAAGGGGCCAGGATATTTATAAAGGACGAGGCTTGCAATCCTTCTGGTAGTTTTAAAGCTAGAAGGGCGGCTACCAGCTGCTATCATGCAAAGAAATTAGGTTATGAAGGGGTTGTAACGGCAACTAGTGGAAATTATGGTGCTGCAGTAGCAAGTCAGGCAGCTATGAGGGGATTAAAGTGCATAGTAGTTCAAGAGTGCTATGACTCTAAAGGTATAGGCCAGCCAGAAATAATAGAAAAGGCTAGAAAGTGTGAAGCCTATGGTGCAGAGGTAGTCCAATTAACTGTAGGACCAGAACTATTCTATACTTTCTTAGTCCTATTAGAGGAAACTGGATATTTCAATGCCTCCCTTTATACGCCCTTTGGGATAGCAGGTGTGGAAACCTTAGGTTACGAGATATCCATGCAATTTAGAGAAAGAGAAGGTAGGGACCCAGATGTAGTAGTTGTTACCAATGCTGGGGGTGGAAACTTAACTGGGACTGCAAGAGGTTTAATTAAGGCAGGAGCTGTGGATACTAAAGTGGTAGGAGCAAGCGTAAACTTAAGGGGACTTCATATGGCAAGTGACACCCATTTCAACAGAAAATCTTTTACTACAGGCCATACGGGCTTCGGTATTCCATTTGCAACTTGGCCAGATAGATCTGATGTACCAAGATCAGCAGCTAGACCATTAAGGTATATGGATAGATACGTAATGGTAAATCAAGGTTCGGTCTTCTATATGACGGAAGTGTTAGCTCAATTAGAAGGTTTAGAAAGAGGACCTGCAGGCAATACCTCATTAGCGGCAGCCTTTAAGCTTGCTCAGGAGATGGATGAAGATCAAATAATAGTGGTTCAAGAAACTGAGTATACCGGTGCAGGGAAACACATTCAGCCTCAATTGACTTTTGCTAAGGAAAATGGTATTGAAATAATCATAGGAGATCCTGCTGAGGAAGTGCCAGGAGAAAACATAATACTACCTAAGGATCCCGCTTATATTTCCGTTGAAGAAGTGGATTTAAATAGGGTTAGAAGGTCCTATATCAGGAATTGCTTAGAAAATACCAGGGTAGAAAGGGTAACAGATGAGGATTTGAAGTTCTTAGTGGAGGATACTAAATCTAGTGAAGAGTTTGTGAAAGAAGTATTGGACGAATTTGGGGTAGAATATTAGGAGGTAAGATTTATGAAAAGAGAAGATGATTTTCAAGAGAGGAGAAAGCATCTGGCTCATTTAACCGAAGAGGAGCTAGAGAAAAGATTCTGGGAACTGGCTGAAAAGATAGTAGATCCCTTAATAGAACTAGCTGAAAAGCATACCACACCATCCATCGAAAGGTCAGTTCTATTAAGGATGGGCTTTTCAAGCCTAGAGGCTAAAGCCATAGTTGAAGGAGCCATTGACAGAGGCTTATTAGGAAAGGGAGCAGGACACCTAGTCTATAAACTGGCCAGGGAAAAGGGAATGGATATAAGGGAAGCAGGCTTGAAACTGGCTGAAGGAGAGATGTGGGATGAGGTTGTTGCCTTGTTTAGGGGAGGTGAAAGCTAATGGAGCTTAAGCCAAATGAAAAGTTGGATATAGAAAATATATTGAAGGATTTGGATAAATATAGACCCAAAAGAAGGGGCTGGACCTGGAGAAAGGGAAGTGGAGAAAAAAGAAAAATTGGTAAATTTACCTATTATGATACAGCAGAATCCCTTAAAAACAGCCAACCCCTACCAGCAGCTAAATACTTCGACAATATTGACCCGCAGCCTAAACCAGTAATTACTACGGAAATCGCTTCGGGTAGATTTGAAGACGATATTAGAAGGATGAGGATGGCCGCTTGGCATGGAGCAGACCACATCATGGTAATAAGAACTGCTGGTCAAAGCCACTATGATGGATTGATTGAAGGGACACCCCAAGGTATAGGAGGTATCCCCATTACTAGAAAGCAGGTTAGGGCTCAAAGAAAGGCCTTAGACTTGATAGAGGAGGAAGTAGGTAGGCCCATTAATTACCACTCCTATGTTTCCGGGGTAGCAGGCCCTGAAATTGCCGTCATGTTTGCAGAGGAAGGGGTTAATGGAGCCCACCAAGACCCTCAATACAATGTCTTATATAGAAATATCAACATGGTAAGATCCTTTGTTGACGCTGCCTGTGCCAAGAAGATAATGGCCTGGGCAGATATGGCCCAAATAGATGGGGCCCATAATGCTAATGCAACGGCCAGGGAAGCTTGGAAGGTTATGCCGGAGCTTATGGTTCAACACGCAATCAACTCCATGTTTTCAGTAAAGGTGGGAATGAAGAAGGAAAATATCTGCCTTTCAACCGTACCTCCAACGGCGCCGCCAGCACCCTGCATGAGGTTAGACCTACCCTATGCAGTGGCCTTAAGGGAGCTCTTCTATGAATATAAGATGAGAGCTCAGATGAACACCAAATACATGGAGTCATCCACAAGAGAAGCAACTGTAACCCATGTACTGAATCTGCTAATATCTCAGCTTACCAGGGCAGATATTCAATCCACCATTACCCCCGATGAGGGAAGAAATGTGCCATGGCATATATACAATATCGAGGCAGTAGATACAGCAAAACAAGCCTTTGCAGGCATGGATGGCTTGAATGAAATGGTAGAGATTAAAAGGCATGAAGGGGAATTAGCAGATAAGGTTAGGGAGCTAAAGGAAAGGGCTATATTATTCATGGAGGAAATACTAGAGGTTGGAGGATACTTTAAGGCTGTTGAAGAAGGATTCTTCGTTGATTCAGGCTACTATCCAGAGAGAAATGGAGATGGCATAGCAAGGAAAATCGATGGAGGGATTGGAGCAGGAACTGTGTATGAAAGGGAAGAAGATTATATGGCACCAGTAACTGCCCATTTTGGCTATAACAATCTAGCCCAATACGATGAATCCGCGGTAGATAATCCATCTAAATTAATAGGCGGTTCAACCTTTGAAGATCCGGATAAGATCATTTTCATCGATGAATTAGATGAAAACGACAATGTATATATACGCTTAGAGGAGACCAAGGAGCTTAGAAACACCTCCAAACTAAAGCCTGAAATGGAATGGTTGGGAGATGGAATAGTATTACTGACCATGTTCCTGCCTGCAGAGGAGAGGGTAGCAGAATTTGCAGCCCTAGAAATAGGCAATAGATTAGGCTTAAAGGATTGTGAAGTAATCCATAAGGAAATAATGCAGGCTGCAGAAGGAACCAGGATTGAGCTAAGGGGTAGAGTCGATTTTACTATAGATATTAAGGACTTAGTAATTCCACCTAAGCCAGAGGTGTTGACTGAAGATGAAATTAGAAAAGAGATAGAAGAGAATCCAATGAAGATAGTGGCAGCAACCGTTGGTGAAGATGAACACTCAGTTGGACTAAGGGAGATAATCGATATTAAACATGGTGGAATTGAAAGGTTTGGAATTGAATGTCACTACCTAGGCACTTCAGTTCCAGTAGAAAAGTTAGTGGATGCAGCAATCGAGATAAATGCAGATGCAATTTTGGCTTCTACTATAATCAGCCATGACGACATCCATTATAAGAATATGAAAAAACTACACGACCTATGTGTTGAGAAGGGAATTAGAGATAGGATTATATTGATTGCAGGTGGAACTCAGGTTACCGGCGAATTGGCAGTCAAAAATGGAATGGATGCAGGTTTTGGCAGAGGTACAAATGGAGATCAAGTTGCTACCTTCCTAGTAAAAAGAAGAAGAGAGATGAGAAGATGAGAGTAGACCTATTAGTAGCTGAAATAGGAAGTACTACTACAGTAGTAAATGCTTTCAACTTAGGCCCTTGTCCAAGTTTCATTGGGCAAGGGCAAGCTCCTACTACGGTGGAGGAAGGGGATGTCAATATAGGATTAAAATCTGCCATTGAAGACTTAGCCAACAATTTAGGAAAAAATCACATAGAATACCATGATTTAATTGCCACTAGCAGTGCAGCTGGAGGACTTAGGATGACCGTCCATGGCTTGGTATATGATATGACTGTTAGGGCAGCAAAAGAAGCTGCTTTAGGAGCAGGGGCCAATATTAAATATATCACCGCCGGCAAGCTTAGAAATTCCGATTTAGAAAAGATAAAAAAGATTAAGCCAAATATAATTCTCATTGCTGGTGGAGTAGATTATGGAGAAAGGGATACAGCTTTATATAATTCAGAACTGATTGCCAGCTTAAATTTAAATATACCGGTAATCTATGCAGGAAATATTGAAAACCACCATGAAGTTAAGGAAATATTTAAAAATAAGAAAAGTGAACTCTATATAGTTGAAAATGTTTATCCTAAAATTGATCAGCTGAATATTGAGCCTACCAGAAAGGTTATTCAGGAGGTTTTTGAAAAAAATATAATCCATGCTCCTGGCATGGAAAGGGTAAGAGATATGGTAACAGGCCCTATTATGCCTACACCAGGAGCCGTCATGGAAGCAAGTAAGTTACTCTATGAGGAAATGGGAGACTTAATGACCATTGATGTGGGAGGGGCCACAACCGATGTCCATTCGGTAACTGAAGGCAGTGAGGAAATATCAAGGATTTTAATTAATCCAGAACCCTTAGCTAAAAGGACTGTAGAGGGGGATTTGGGTGTATACGTCAATATGTTAAATATAGTAGATATGGTAGGAAAAGATGAGCTTGTTAAGGAATTGAATATATCAGCAGAAGAGCTAGAAAATCTATTAGAAAACAATAAGCCTATCCCAGAATCTCAACTGGAAAAAGAATTTATAGAAAAGTTAACCCTCCATGCTGTGTTAACGGCAGTAAATAGACACGCAGGAAGGTTAAGACACCTCTATGGACCCTCTGGAAAGAAGACCTTAGCAGAGGGCAAGGATTTAACAAGTGTAAAGGCTATTATAGGTACTGGTGGAGCCTTAACGAGACTACCTAATAGGGTAGAGATATTAAGACAAATTGCCTTAAGGGCAAAAGGCGATGAATTACTGCCCAATAAGGAAGCTAGAATATTTATAGATAATCAATACATCATGGCTTCTTTAGGAGTAATGTCAAGAAAATATCCACATGAGGCTTTAAAGCTTTTGAAGGATACTCTTAAATATGATGAATAGATGTGGGGATTTCTTTATAAATATGCCTCCAAGTTTTCATTCAATACAACTAAGTTGTTATTTTAACTTTTTATCGAAAGAACAGGAGGTTGTTATGAACTATCCTAAGCTTAAAATAGATTTAAAAAAATTAAGACACAATGTAGAAACCATAGTTAAGCTATGCAAGGAAAATGGAATAGAAGTAGCAGGGGTTACCAAGGTATTCTGCGGGCATCCTGAAATTGCTAAGGCCTATGTAGATGGTGGAGTAAGCTACTTGGCAGATTCAAGGGTTGAAAACTTGATTAAATTAAAGGACTTTCAAATACCCAAAATCCTACTAAGGCTTCCCATGATATCGGAAGCAGAATGGGTAGTAGAATATGCAGACATATCTCTTAATTCGGAATTAAAGACTATAGAGGAATTGTCTAAGATTGCTTTAATAAAAGGAAAAAAACACAAGATAATACTCATGGTGGATTTAGGGGATCTACGAGAGGGCTACTTTAATGAAGGGGATATCTATCAAGTAGTAGGAGATATTTTAAATCTAAAGGGAATTGAACTAATAGGCCTTGGAACAAATCTAACCTGTTATGGAGGGGTAATTCCAAGCCCAGAAAATTTGGGAAGGCTTGTGAAAATAGGGAAAAATATTGAGGATAGATATGGCATTAAACTTGACATTATATCTGGAGGCAACTCTAGCAGCTTACACTTATTGTTAAATAATATTAAAATACCGGGAATTAATATGTTAAGGTTGGGAGAATCCTTAGTCCTAGGATTGGAGACTGCCCATGGAAGTAGAATTGAAAACTGCTATGATGACGTATTCCAATTGCTTGCAGAGATAATCGAAGTAAAGGAAAAGCCTACTTTACCCATTGGTGAGATAGGAAGGGATGCCTTTGGAAAAGTCCCTCAGTTTGAAGATAAAGGCATTAGAAAGCGAATGATTGCTGCCATAGGAAAGCAGGATGTGGAATTTGATACCATAATTCCAGTAGATTTTAAAGTTACAATATTTGGAGGAAGTAGTGACCATCTAATATTGGATGGAACTGATAGTGAAGTAGATTATAAGGTTGGAGACAAAGTCAAATTTAACCTTAGCTATGGGGGAATTTTAAGGGCTATGACTTCAGAATATGTTAAGAAGGAATTAATTTGTGAATAATATTTAATTGTTATTATGCTTAGTATTTATAACTTTAGTTCTACAAAAATATAATTGTAGAACTAAAGTTAATCATAATCAAGGGTATAGGCTACGCCTATATCCTTGATTTCGGATGAATATCTATGTAGTTTACTCTTAAGGACAAAATCCTAAAGCTTTACTACTAACGACTCAGCTGTACCTTCCAAAGTCTTTTTATAAAATTCTAATGGAGATATGTATCCTAAAGAGCCATGGAGTCTCTTTTTGTTATAAAATTTTATATAATTAGATACTGCTTCATATGCTAAGATGTTATGTAGAAGAATCTATCTTCACCATGGAAGTACCATATTTAACATCTATTTCCCATAGGGAATTAGACATTATTATTTCCCTGTTTTTGGCTGTTTTCCTAGGATATTCAGCTTTTTGTTTTCTTTGAGGCCTTAGAACTTCAAGTTCTTTACATAACCTGTATACTTTTTTCTTGTTTATGATTAGATTAAATCTTCTTCTTATAACTATAGTTATTTTGTGATAACCATAATACAATCCTTCTGTTTCTATGATTTTTATAATATCTTCTTTTATTTGTTCATCACAAATTTTGTTTCCAATGTTTTTCCTTTTCGGATTATGTAGATGCTACCTTATATCATATATACTATTTCAAAGATTTAGCCAAATCCTATAGAAGAAAACAGCTAGAATATGTTTTTGAACCTGATGTGGAACTAGTATATGCTAAAGATGAGTCATTTAAGGAAATAGAGGATTCAATGACAATAAAAGCTATAAAGGATGATGATATTATTAAACTAAAGATTAGCAACTTAGATAGGCATGAAGAATTGAATATATATGGCAAATTAGATTTTAATAAACTATTAGGCAGGATTGTAGGTATGGTACAATAGATTTATAATAGGGAAAGGAGAAATCTTAGTAGTGAATGTTTTAAAGGATGACTTATTGGCGAAATAGAGAAACTAGCTTTAATAAGCAATTGAATAATTGACTAAACTCTTAGTCTAATATATCATTAATTATAATAAAAGATGTAACAATATACTTATGAATAGGTGATAATAATGGATTTATTTACTTTAAATATGGAAAATCAACTGAAGAAGAATGCTCCTTTAGCTGACAGGATGAGGCCAAGGACCTTGGAGGAGTTTGTAGGACAAAAACATTTAATTGGGAAGAATAAATTTTTATATAGATCTATAAAGGCGGATAGGATAAATTCTATGATTTTTTATGGGCCACCTGGGACGGGAAAGACCACCCTAGCTATGATAATAGCCAATTCAACCAATATGAAGTTTGAAAAATTATCAGCAGTTACATCTGGGGTTAAGGATATTAGGGAGGTAATCCATAGGGCTGAGGAAAATTTAAAACTCTATAATAGGAGGACTATCCTATTTATAGATGAAATCCATAGGTTTAATAAGGCTCAGCAGGATGCCCTACTACCCTTTGTGGAAAGGGGAATAATCATCTTAATAGGAGCAACCACTGAGAATCCATATTTTGAAGTAAATAAGGCCTTATTATCCAGAATGATGGTAATCCCCCTGTATCCTTTAACTAGGGAGGATATATTAAAAATAATTAAAAATGGATTGACGGATAAGGAAAGGGGATTAGGAAAGTATAAGGTTAATATAGATGAAAAAGCTCTAGATTATTTGATTACCATATCCGATGGGGATGGAAGGCTGGCTTTAAATTCTTTAGAAATAGGGGTGCTATCCACTCCTAAAGATGAAGAAGGTATAATAAGGATTGATTTGGATACTATTAAAGAGTGTATAATGGTAAAAACGGCCAAGTACGATAAAGGTGGAGATGAACACTATAACACCATTTCAGCCTTTATCAAAAGCATGAGGGGTTCAGATCCAGATGCAACACTCTATTGGCTAGCAAAGATGATAAACGCCGGAGAGGATCCAAAGTTCATAGCAAGAAGGATAATCATATGTGCCTCAGAAGATGTGGGAAATGCCGATCCCCAAGCCTTAATTTTAGCGGTATCGGCCTTTAAGGCGGTAGATGTAATAGGTATGCCAGAAGCAAGAATTATACTGGCACAGGCAGCAGTATATGTAGCCTGTGCACCTAAGAGTAATGCTTCTTATATGGGCATTAATAAGGCTTTGGAAGATGTTAAAAACAAACCTATTGGGGAGGTACCCAATCATTTAAAGGATGCATCCTATAAAGGGGCCAATAAATTAGGCTATGGAAAGGGATATCTATATCCCCATGATTATGAAAAGGCCTATGTAAAACAGCAGTATTTGCCCCATGAGTTTGTAGGAAGTAAATACTATATTCCAACGGATAATGGATATGAAAAGAAAATGAAAGAATATCTTACCAAATTATTTGACAAAGGGGAATAATCTTTTTATAATATTATAAAGTTCATATTAACGATGATAGGAAGAGTAGATATAAGAGGTAGTCCCAGGGAGTTGGGGTAAAGTGGGAACCCAGCACGAAACTTATATCGAAGAACATCCTTGAGTTTCTAACCGAAATCTTATGAGAGTAGGCTTAGACGGTTATTTACACCGTTATATGTATTAGAGTGGCTAGATTAGCAATTAGGGTGGTACCGCGAACCTTTCGTCCCTTTCGGATGGAAGGTTTTTTTAATAAAAAGAATACTAAGATGAAGAAAGGAGAATTAATATGGCAATAGATATAAGGGATATTTTTAAAGAACCGGATAAATACTTAAATAAGGAAGTTGAAATTGAAGGCTGGATTAGAACACTAAGGTCTTCAAAGCGATTTGGTTTTATTGAAGTAAACGATGGAACCTTTTTCACTAATTTGCAGGTAGTATTTGATGAGAAGCTAGAAAACTTCTCTGAAGTAGAAAAACTTCCTATTAGCACTGCCATATATGTAAGGGGAACTCTAGTAGAAACCCCTGGAGCAAAGCAACCATTTGAAGTTCAGGCTAAGGAAGTAAGCCAATTAGCGGCATCAGATAGGGATTATCCTTTACAGAAGAAAAGGCATACTTTTGAATTCTTAAGGACTATTGCCCATTTAAGGCCTAGAAGCAATACCTTCAACGCTGTATTTAGAGTAAGGTCTTTGGCTGCCTATGCTATCCACAAATTCTTCCAGGAAAGGGGCTTTGTATACGTTCATACTCCAATCATAACTGGTAGCGATGCTGAAGGTGCAGGGGAGATGTTTAAGGTTACCAACTTCGATTTAGCCAATGTGCCCCTAGATGAAAATAATAAGGTGGATTACAGCAAGGACTTCTTTGGCAGGGAAACCAATTTAACCGTTAGCGGCCAATTGGAAGCAGAAGCCTATGCATTGGCTTTCAAAAACGTCTATACCTTTGGACCTACATTTAGGGCGGAAAATTCAAATACCTCCAGGCATGCTGCTGAATTCTGGATGATAGAACCGGAAATCGCCTTTGCCGATTTAACCGATAATAGAAATTTAGCAGAGGATATGATGAAGTTTATGCTATCCTATGTAATGGAAAATGCAGCAGAGGAAATGAAATTCTTCAATTCCTTTATCGATAAGGGATTAATTGAAAGGTTGGAAAACATAGTTGAATCCGATTTTGAATGTATTACCTATACAGAAGCCATAGATATATTAAAGAAATCTAAAGAAGACTTCCAATTCCCAGTTGAATGGGGAATAGACTTACAAACGGAACATGAAAGATATATTTCTGAGAAGGTATTTAAAGGACCGGTCTTTATCATCGATTATCCAAAGGATATAAAAGCCTTCTACATGCGATTAAATGATGATGAAAAAACGGTAGCAGCTATGGATTTATTGGTTCCAGGTGTTGGAGAGATAATCGGAGGCAGTCAAAGGGAAGAAAGATTGGATGTATTGGAAAGAAGAATTGAAGAGATGGGCATGAAAAAGGAAGATTACTGGTGGTATTTAGAGTTAAGAAAATATGGCGGAGTAAAACATGCAGGATATGGACTAGGGTTTGAAAGGGCTATTATGTATATGACGGGAATGACAAATATTAGAGATGTCATCCCCTTCCCAAGAACTGTTGGATGGGCAGAATTTTAAAATTTCATATAAATCCTTGATTTCCCTTTTTACTTCTGCTATAATACTTGGTAAAATTGGATATTAACTATGATAGGAAGTAGTAGGCTTATCTATTGATTTTAGAGAGCTGTTGGAGGGTGCAAAACAGTATCAATGTAAGCCGAACTCGTCCTAGAGTTGTTAAAGTGAATTTTAGTAGCTTTAACCGGTAACGCCGTTATCGTATTTAAGAGGATAGCTTTGCTATCAATTAGAGTGGTACCGCGGAAATGAAACCTTTCGTCTCTAAAATCAGACGAGAGGTTTTTTAATTATAGGATAGGAGGTAGAGTTATGGGAGAATACAGACCAAATGAAATTGAAAAGAAATGGCAGAAAATTTGGGATGAGAAAAGGGTATTCGAAGCCAGTAACGATAAAACCAAACCAAAGTTTTATGCATTAATCGAGTTCCCATATCCATCAGGAGAAGGACTGCATGTAGGCCATCCAAGGCCATATACTGCCTTAGATATAGTTTCAAGAAAGAGAAGGCTTGAAGGTTATAATGTTCTATTCCCAATAGGATGGGATGCCTTTGGTTTACCAACGGAAAACTATGCTATTAAGCATAAAATACATCCAAAGAAGGTTACGGAAAAGAATGTGGCTAGATTTAAGGAACAGTTAAAATCCATAGGTTTTTCCTTTGATTGGTCTAGGGAAATAAATACTACAGATCCAGAGTATTATAAATGGACCCAATGGATATTCCTTAAATTGTTTGAAAAAGGGCTGGCCTATAAGGCTGAGATGCCAATTAACTGGTGTACTTCCTGTAAGGTAGGACTTGCAAATGAAGAAGTTGTAGGCGGCTGCTGCGAAAGATGCGGTGGAGAGGTAGTTAGAAAGACTAAAAACCAATGGATGTTGAAGATCACCGAATATGCTGACAGGCTAATAGATGACCTAGATAAGGTTGACTATATAGAGAGGGTTAAGACCCAGCAGGTCAACTGGATAGGCCGCTCTGAAGGCATGGAAGTAGACTTTAAAATAAAGGATAAAGACGATGTGCTAAAGGTATTTACCACTAGACCAGACACCCTATATGGGGCAACCTACATGGTAATTGCTGCAGAGCATCCTTTAATAGAAAAGTACAAGGATGAAATTGAAAACTTAGATGAAATTAGAAATTATCAAGAATATGCAAGCAAGAAATCAGATTTTGAAAGAACTGAGCTATCAAAGGAAAAGACTGGGGTTGAAATAAAGGGGATTAAGGCAATCAATCCAGTCAATAAGAAGGAAATTCCAATATGGATATCTGATTATGTCCTGATGAGCTATGGAACTGGTGCGATTATGGCGGTGCCAGCCCACGATAGCAGGGACTGGGAGTTTGCAAAGAAGTTTAATCTTCCAATAGTAGAAGTGGTCAAGGGTGGCAATGTAGAGGAGGAAGCCTATACCGATACCGAAGCTGGAGTAATGGTAAATTCAGACTTGATTAATGGACTTGAAGTAAAGGATGCTATTGAAAAGATAAGTGATTGGTTAGAAGAAAATGGTCTAGGAAAGAGAAAGGTCAATTATAAATTAAGGGACTGGGTATTCTCTCGTCAAAGATATTGGGGAGAACCTATACCTTTAGTCCACTGTGATGATTGTGGTTGGGTAGCTGTACCAGAAGAAGAATTACCAGTTATGCTACCAGAGGTAGAAAATTATGAGCCAACTGATACAGGAGAATCCCCATTAGCCAACATTACAGACTGGGTAAATACCACTTGTCCAAAATGTGGTAAAGATGCTAAGAGAGAAACGGATACCATGCCTCAGTGGGCAGGTTCATCTTGGTATTTCCTAAGATATATAGACCCACATAATAAGGATGAGCTGGCAAGCAAAGAGGAAATAGAATATTGGATGCCTGTCGACTGGTACAATGGTGGTATGGAGCATACAACCCTACACCTATTGTATTCAAGGTTCTGGCATAAATTCCTATATGATATTGGAGTAGTAAACACCCCAGAACCATACAAGAGGAGAACGTCCCATGGTATGATTCTAGGGGAAAACAATGAAAAGATGTCTAAGTCCAGAGGGAATGTAGTCAACCCCGATGATATTGTAAGAGAATATGGTGCAGACACCCTAAGGACCTATGAAATGTTCATAGGGGATTTCGAGAAATCTGTACCTTGGTTGGAAGATGGTGTAAAGGGCTGTAGAAGGTTTTTAGAGAGAGTTTGGAAATTAAAGGATATTGTAGTGGATGGAGATGAATATTCCAAAGAATTGGAAACTAGCATTCACAAAACCATTAAGAAGGTTTCTGAAGACTATGAGACATTAAAGTTTAATACGGCTATAGCTGCCCTTATGGCCTTGTTAAATGAATTTAACGATGTGGGTAAAATCACCAAAGCTGATATTAAAACCTTCCTAATATTGCTAAATCCTGTAGCACCCCATATTACCGAGGAATTGTGGGAGCTACTAGGTTTTGAAGGCATGTTAAATGAAAGCAAATGGCCAGAATATGATCAGAATAAGATTCAGGAAGATGTAATAGAAATGCCTGTCCAAGTTAATGGCAAGGTAAGAGGAGTAATTGAAATCAGCCCAGATGCTACCCAGGAGATGGCTAGGGAAAAAGCCAAAGAAAATGAGAATATAATGAAACATATTGAAGGTAAGGAAATTGTTAAAGAAATATTTATTGCAGGTAAAATATATAATATAGTTGTCAAATAGACAAAAATATGAAATAATAGTTTTGCTATTGCTTTTGCAATAGCAAAACTATTATTTTTTATAGGGAGGAATAAAATGGGGAAAATAAAGATAATAACAGATTCTACTAGCTACATTAAAAAGGAATTTGCCGAGGAAATGGATATAGCCGTAGTAGCCTTAAACTATGTATTTGATGGGGTGGAGGAAAAGGAAGGATTTCCTGGCGAATTCCATGAATTCTATGAAAAACTACAGAATACCAAATTGTTTCCAACTACATCCCAGCCATCAGCAGCAGCTTTTTTAAAGGAATACCAAAAAGCCTTTGAAGAAGGTTATGAATCGATAATAGCCATTCTTTTATCCTCTAAATTAAGTGGCACTTACAATAGCGCTTTAATTGCAAAGGATATTTTAGAGGATAAAAGGATTACTGTTATCGATTCATTACAAGCTGCAAGCAACCTTAGGTTCCTGGTGGAAGATGCTATTAATATGGTAAAGGAGGGTATATTAGAAGAGGAAATAGTTAAAACTATTAAAGAAAAGAGAAAAAATATGTCCATATACCTTACGGTAGACACCCTAGAATATTTAAGAAGGGGAGGAAGGCTTTCAGGAATCCAATCCACCATCGGAGAGATGTTAAATATAAAGCCTATTATCCAATTAATAGATGGAGAATTGAAGCTATTGGATAAGGTAAGGGGAAAGAAGAAGGCCTTAAAATCCCTTAGCGACAAAGTCCAAGGTAATGTGGAAAGAATTGCTATTTGCCATATTTTGAATGAGGAAGAAGCCCTTAAATTAAAGGAGGAGCTGGAATCAAGATATCCAAATATACCAATTTCCATTGATGAACTTGGGCCAGTTATTGGCTGCCATATAGGACCTAAGGGCATTGGAATATGCTTCTACTAAGCATACCATTTTTTTAAAAAGTATGATATAATTATAACGAAAAATGGTTCTATTATATTGGAGGTGTAAATATGAGAAAAATTTTAGTAACAGGCGCACTTGGTCAGATTGGCTCAGAGTTAACCATGGGACTGAGAAAGATCTATGGTACTGATAATGTAATAGCTAGTAGTAGAAGGATTAAAGAGGGCCATGAAGACTTAATCGAATCAGGAGTATTTGAAATCGTCGATGTAACCGATGGAAAACGATTGGCTGAGGTAGTCAAAAAATACAAGGTAAACACCATAATCAATTTGGCTGCAGTTTTATCTGCAGTAGGGGAACAAAATCCAGCTTTAGCTTGGGACGTAAATATGAATGGTCTTTACAATATATTAGAGGTGGCTAGGGAAGAGAACTGCGCTGTATTTACACCAAGTTCAATAGCAGTTTTTGGAAATTCAACACCAAAGGACAATACACCTCAGGATACTATTCAAAGACCAAGCACCATGTATGGAGTAACCAAGGTTGCTGGAGAGCTGTTATGCGATTATTACTATCATAAATATGGAGTAGACACTAGAGGAGTGCGTTTCCCTGGTTTAATTTCTTATGAAACTTTACCAGGTGGAGGTACTACAGATTATGCAGTACATATCTACTATGACGCACTCAAGCATAAAAAATATACTAGCTTCATAGCTAAAGGCACAAAGATGGATATGATGTATATGCCAGATGCTCTAGATGCTATTGTTCAGTTACTAGAGGCAGATCCATCTAAATTGATCCACAGAAATGCTTTCAACGTTACTGCAATGAGCTTTGATCCTGAGGAAATTGCAGCTGCAATAAGAAAGCACATACCGGAATTTGAATTGGATTATGATGTAGACCCAGTAAGGCAGGCTATAGCAGAGTCTTGGCCAAATTCCCTAGATGATACAGCAGCAAGGGAAGAGTGGGGTTGGAATCCAAAATACGATTTAGATTCTATGACAGAGGATATGCTAGAAAAATTAAAAATAAAGTTAGGACTTTAATATCTATTGAGGCAAGATTAAATCTTGCCTCAATTTGTCTCATATTATAAGCTTTTTTTAAATAAATATAATATTATATAATTGGGATTTTAAAGGGGGATTTAAATTGAAAGGCTTGATTTTATGTGGAGGAAAAGGTACAAGGCTTAATCCCATTACCTATTCAATTCCGAAACAGCTAATTCCAATCGGAAATAAGCCTTTAATAGCATATACTATAGAGCTTCTCTTACAATCTGGAATAGAAGAAATAGGTATTTTGGTAAATGATTATAATAAAGCAGTATTTCAGCAGGTATTAGATACATACTTTGACAAAAAGTTTCATTATCTTGTACAAGAGGAACCAAAGGGAATAGCCCATGGATTGCTGTTTGCAGAAGAGTTTATAAATGGGGAAAGGTTTATTATGGTTTTAGGGGATAACTCCTTCGATTTTGACTTGAAGGGCTTTGTCCAAGATTTTAAAACTAGCGAAAAGAATGCAAAAATCCTACTAAAGGAAGTGGAAAATCCAGAGAGGTTTGGCGTTGCTTACATAGGGGATAACAGGATAATAGATCTAGAAGAAAAACCTAAAACAGCCTTTAGCAATTGGGCTATTACCGGCTTATATGGTTTCGACAAAAATATATTTAAAGCATCTAAAGAGATACAACCTTCTAAACGTGGTGAATATGAAATAACTGATGCTATTAAATGGCTGTTACAGAATGGATATGATATAGGCTACGAAAAATTATCAGGAAAATGGAGGGATGTTGGGGAACCTAATGATGTTATAGAAGAAAACATCGACAAACTGTCAAATATAGAAGACCATATAGAGGGAGAAGTTGTTAACTCCAATATTTCAGGTAGGATGATTCTTAAAGAAGGTTCTGCAATATACAATAGCATCATTAGGGGGCCAGTAGTAATCGGAGAAAATACCATTATTAAAAATTCTTATATAGGTCCTTATACCTCCATAGGAAATAGAGTCAAGATAGAAATGTCAAATTTGGAAAACTCCATTATTTTAGGCAGCTGTAATATATGGGGAGTTGAGCATCCAATCGATTCTTCTATCATAGGTGAAGGCTCGGTAATTAGAGGTAACAAGGGGATGAAAAAGACCCATAGACTGGTAGTAGGGAGAAATAGTAGGGTTTATTTATAAATTACTCTTATAAGCTAAAGCTTAACCAATATACAAAACTGCCATAATAACATCTTTTATTGAATATGCTGCAAAAATTGGACTTAGAAAAGTAACCAATCCTATGGCAACTCAATATAATGGTAATGGAAAGACATAATTATATTTTAAAAGGAAGGGGATGTTATTATGGCAGTTTATTACCAGCCAGGCTATAAGCCGATAAAATGCAAATGTGGGAAGCATGACTGTAATTGCCATTTAGAGATAGATTGTAGACCTGATAAAGTAATCTCCGGTTGTAATAATCTGACTGGGGCAAGTGGAGTAGCTGTAGTTGCTGTAGGTGAGACTGTAACTCCAAGAAATATTGGAAGCCTATCCTTATCAGGCCTAAGATGTCTTAAGAGACCAAGCATTAAACTTGATTTAACTGCAATAGTTACAGTAAATGCAGCCCTTGCAGTAGATACAGTTATAACTTTCAGGATATTTAAGCGTTGTGGAAATGAAGTTGAAAGAGAAATTCAATCCTTCGATGTATCCTTTGGTTTAGCCTTAATAGCTGGAGCATCAATACCAGTGGCCTTTAGCATATGCGATCATGAAGATTGCGAATCTAACTGCTGCACTTACAGGGTAACTGTGGAGGCTACTGCTACAGAAGCTGTAGCATCTGCTATAAACATTAACCAAGGAACTATATCTGCAATAGCTACAGATCTTTGCTAATTATGTAATAGAAAAATAGGATGGTTTTAGCCTTAGCTTAATCAATTAAGTAAGTATGTCTGAATTTAATACTTGGAATTCTCCTTTCTAGTGAGCTTGTTTTAGGCAGCCTAGAAAGGAGAATTATTTATTTTTTTATCTTTAAAAAGCCCATTCTATTTTTAGTCCTTTCTTCAATATTTTGTAGCTTATCTTTGATTAGTTTTATGTCCTTTTTTATCAGCTTTACTTGATCTTTAAGCTCCACTAAATCCTTCTTTAGTTTTTCCAATTCATCTTTAGGAGCTTGTGATTTAGCTTTATTTTCCTTCTCTTCTAAATTAATACTATCTTTAATATCATCTTTAACACTATCCTTTTCCCCCTTAAGGCTGGCAGCCTTAAATTCGTTGAACTCCTTTAAGTCCTCATGGAAATCATCGCAGTAAAAAGAAATACTAGCCTTATCTATACTTCCATAATAATGATTTATCTTATGGCGGAGCCTATTCAAAGATAGGTTATAGTATTGGACTAAATAAAGGGGATGGTTGACTATGGAGGTCTTATCCTCTAAAATCCAACTATTGCCATGGTCGTTGGAAACCAGATTATAAATCTCATTTCTTTCGGCATATAATATATTCAATCTATTATATTTTTCTAACATAAGGGCATGGGAATTGCTGCCTGTAATTTTTGGTAGTTTAATCTCTCTCCAATGGAATTTATCTTCTCCAATCGATGAAAATCGCTTATACTTGAGTAGATATTCTCCATTATTTGAACAATACCATAATATATGTACATTATTTTGAGTATCTACGAAGATGTAAGGGAGAATATTATCGACAAAGGATGATGATATTTTAGTAGGATTGGGGGCCCATTTCTTATTAAAGGTATTAAAGAATAAATAGTAGACATTATAGTGGACAGATTCCTTTCCGCTGTAAACCAAGTATATATTTCCAAATTCATCCTGGTCAATGTAGAAGGGGTCAAGTGTTTTATCAGAGAATATATTAGTCACCACGTGTTTTTGCCAATTATCTATATTTTTTACGATGTGTTCAATTGTCCAAAGATTTAAGTTTATTATATTAGCGGTAGCATAAAAGATATTTATGGTGTTTTTATGTATTAAGAGGGTTAAATATTTATACATATTGGATTGTATATCAAGCCTGCCTATTAAATTTTTGTGCCATGCATTTTCAGAGTATGTACAATATATAAGCTCACCGCTTTTATTGAGATAGAGTAAGTGTAACCTATTATTTTCATCGATAGTAGCTGAAAAGTCCATTATATCTTTATCAATTATCATTGAGCTATTATCAATGTTGATTTTGTTAAATAATAAGTTTTCGTTATTGTCTTTAAACAGCATAAAGGAATTGTTTAATGAATCTTTTATGAAGACACTCTCCCTGATACTATAATTTTTTTTCATTTATATCCTCCTTAGCCTAAACAAAAAATCACAATTCTACCTATACTTCATAATATGAAAGTAGGAATAGTTTTATTAAATAAAAGGAGTGAAAAATATGGCTAAAAATAAAAATCTTCATGACTTTGACGGAAAAATTGAATTCGATTTAAATAATATAAGGGAAGTAGATTGCGTCATAGTAGATAAAGTATATGCTCAGTGTCAAAGTAGGGAGTGCTTCCCATCAGTTGAAGTGGATACCGGGGAAGGCACTTTCAGTTCAATAAAATTTAAGCAGGGATTTATTTTACCTGACACATTGAGGATAGATAATATACCTAATAGGCCAAACTTCAAAAGAGTCCGGTTTACTTTAAGAATCCCTTACAAGATAACTCTAACAAATGGAGAAACTATAGAAAATAATTTGTCAGATATAGAGAAGGACATTGTTCTGTTTATCCCTGAAGCTAGGGATGAGTTTCAATTTAATATTGTAGCAGAAACCAGTTCAAAAGTACTGGGTCAACCAGTAGTTACTGATGGTAATGTGGTCTTTGCAGTTGGAGTATTTATAATTATAAAAGTAGTAGGCAGAGTACAACTTCTAATACCTACATTTGGATTCTGTCCTGAACCACCACCATGCCAAGAATTTGCACCAGAAGATGTTTGTGATGATTTTGATAACCATCCATTCCCACTATTTTTCCCACTTCAATATGGAGACTTATTCGGAAATGATTAATATGAGGGGCTTAGGCTCCTTTTTATTTTATAGAAGAAGGTAATGCCTTAAGTGGTGATTAAATAGCATGCCTTAAATGAATTTGAATGTTGACAAAAATACTAGGGTATAATATACTTATTAAGGAAAACCAAGCGATTTACTTGGAATTAAAAGAGGTGGTTTGATGCGATTATCGACAAGGGGAAGATATGGATTAAAAGCTATGTTTCAGTTGGCAATCCATTACGGCGAAGGGCCGATTCCCTTAAATAGTATTGCAAGTGCACAGAACATTTCGGAAAACTATTTGGAGCAGTTGGTTTCAACCCTAAGAAAGGAAGGCCTATTAAATAGCGTTAGAGGAGCCCAAGGAGGCTATATGCTAGCTAAAGCACCAAGTGAAATTACCGTGGGTAATATCCTTAGGGCTTTGGAAGGAGATATGGCTCCAGCAGATTGCGTTGTAGAGGATTTTAGTGGTTGTGAAAGGGAGGAAAATTGCGTTACAAAAGTAGTTTGGAAGCGGATGAAGGACAGCATCAATCAAGTAATTGATTCAATATCATTACAGGATATGCTTAATGAAAAGGCTAAAATGGAATTGGAAAAAAGAGAAGCTTAGGAGGAATCTTTATGGAAAAGTATGTTTATATGGATAACTCGGCTACAACTCCTGTCAAGGAGGAAGTGCTTAAGGAGATGTTGCCCTATTTTACCAGTAAATATGGCAACCCTTCAAGCGTTTATTCCTTAGGGAATGAATCTAAAAATGCAATCGAGATTGCTAGAGAAAAGGTAGCAAAAGCCCTTAATGCAAAGCCTAATGAGATATTCTTTACTGCTGGTGGTTCTGAGGCAGATAATTGGGCAATTAAAGGTGTAGCTTATGCAAATAAGGGTAAAGGAAACCATATTATAACTTCCAAAATTGAACACCATGGAATTCTTCATACCTGTAAGTACTTAGAAAAACATGGTTTTAATGTAACCTATTTGGATGTAGATGAGTATGGCTTGGTGGATTTGCAGCAATTAGAGGAAGCTATTACTGATGATACTATCTTAATAACTATTATGTTTGCCAATAATGAGATAGGGACGATACAGCCTATAAAGGAAATTGGTAAAATTGCAAAAGATAAAGGAGTACTGTTCCATACAGATGCTGTTCAGGCTGTAGGCCATGTAAAAATAGATGTTGATGATTTAAATATCGACTTATTATCCTTGTCTGCCCACAAGTTTTATGGACCGAAAGGCGTTGGAGCCCTATATGTAAGAAGGGGTGTTAAGATAGATCCTTTAATTTCTGGAGGAGGGCAGGAAGGAAATCGTAGGGCAGGGACTGAAAATGTTCCTGGAATAGTAGGCATGGGAAAAGCTATTGAGCTGGCTTATGAAGATTTGGAAGAGAAAAATGCAAGACTAATCAAGTTAAGGGACAGCCTAATCCAAAAGATATTTGATAATATCGACTATGTTAGATTAAATGGTCATCCAACAAAGAGACTACCCGGCAATGTTAATGTTTGCTTTGAATTTATAGAAGGTGAATCTTTATTGCTTAGTTTAGATATGGAAGGCATAGCAGCTTCAAGCGGTTCGGCTTGCACATCTGGGACATTAGAACCATCCCATGTTCTTCTAGCAATAGGTTTGCCCCATGAGATAGCCCATGGTTCTTTAAGACTTTCATTAGGGGACTTTAATACTGAAGAAGAAGTGGATTATGTAGTTGAAAAATTAGTAGAAATTGTAGCCAGACTTAGAGCTATGTCACCTTTATATGAAGATGTTAAGGAGGTAAAGTAAATGTATTCTGAAAAGGTTATGGATCACTTTAGAAATCCAAGGAATGTGGGAGAAATAGAAAATGCGGATGGAGTTGGAGAAGTAGGCAATCCACGCTGTGGCGATATAATGAAGATGTATTTAAAGATAGAAGATGGTATTATAAAAGATGTTAAGTTTAAGACCTTTGGATGTGGTTCTGCTATAGCTTCATCAAGTATGGCTACCGAATTGATAAAGGGTAAAACAATAGAAGAGGCTATGAAGGTTACCAATAAAAAAGTGGCAGAAGCTCTAGATGGATTGCCACCCATAAAGATGCATTGTTCCGTTTTAGCAGAACAAGCAATTAAAGCTGCATTACTAGATTACTCAAAGAAGAACAATGTCCATATAGAAGGTTTGGAAGACTTCAATCCCGATGAAGATCCTCATGGCCATTAATAAATGGTGCCCTTTTCAATATAAAATAATTTGGCTATAACTTCAAAAATATTTTATTGAAATTTTGGCACAATAAATAAAGAAATTATATTGAAAAGGGGTATATAATTGATTAGACATAAGCAGTTAATCACCTTAGATTTAATCGAAAAGGAAAGCGGTAAGTCCATAGGAAAGATAGAAGATGTAGTTTATTCTAAGGATGGCAAAAAAATAGAGTATATAATTGTAAAGAATAATAACTTGTTCAGAAATAAGTTACTCATTCCATACGATAAAATAAGGTTTTTAGACAGATACCAGGTATTATTTTTAGGTGATATCGATTCTTACTTAAATCAGGTCAATATAGATATTAAAAACCATCTTAAACTAATAGATAAGGTAATTAAATTGGAAAATGGTGAATATCTTGGCTATGTAAAGGATATAGTGATTAATAAGAAAGACGGCTCCATTGACGGTTTTATTATAACGGAAGGCCTGTTTGAAGATCTTATAAAGGGTAGAAATTATATTCCTCTCCTTAATAATATGCGGATAGCAGAAGAAGGCCTCTATCTGCCTGATGGTTTCGAAATGTGACTAACAGAAATATGCTTAACTAGTAAAAAATGATTGAATTAAAAATGGTAATGGTGAGAAGATATTATATATAAATACAAAGGAGAGGATATTTATATGAATAACAATAAATTGAAAAGTGGAGCTTTAATAGCTGGTATAGCTGGTGTGGCAGTGGGAATGGTTTATGGATCTAAAATGGGAATGCTCAAAAAAAGAAAGTTGATTAGAACTGCCAAAAGAGCAAAGGCAACTCTATTAAATGGAATGAATTCCTTGTGGGGATAGGCAGCTTTTGGCTGCCTATTAGAATAAAATAGGTGGAGACAAGTATTATGAATATCAATTCATCAGTTTTAATGAGAAATTTAATAGTAATTGTAAGTGTATTACTTGTTTTAGCTATCTATTATTTAATACATATTGGCAATAGATTTGTTGAAAAGGGTAAAGAAATAAAAATAAATAGGAAGAAAATACTTCCAATCATCCTTGGAGTCCTTACTCTATATTTATTCTACCTATTAGCAAAGCAGTATAACATCATAACAGATACAATTTCTACCATAATTATATCCGCTATACTGGCCTATCTATTCAATCCTATAGTAAACTTTTTGGAAAAATACGACATCCCTAGGGGATGGGGAGTAATAATCGTGTACCTTACTATCATTGGACTAATTTTATTGTTGTCTTTCTCGGTCTTTCCTAAGACGGGGAAGGAAATTAAGCGATTTATAACCATTCTTCCGATGTACTTTGAAAAAATAACAAGCTTTATAGATGATATGTATTACAGATATTATACCAATATTGATAATATGCCTCCTATTATAAAGGGAATAGAAGCAGTAATCATAAATAGCTTTAGAAATTTTGAAGACCTTATATTAAGTAGCGTTAGCAGATTTGTAGAAGGAATAATTTCTACTTTTTCAAAGGTTATAAGCTTAATCTTAATACCAATATTAACGTTTTACTTCCTCAAGGATAAGGACTATTTTAAGACCAGTTTATATCTGCTAATACCTAAAAGATTTAGAAAGGAAGTCAAAGAATTATCCATAGAAATAGATAGGGCCTTAAGTCAATTTATTAGGGGAAGATTTATTCTTGCAATATATGTGGGAATTACTACAACCATTTTGTTGTTAATCTTAAGAATCGATTTTGCTGTAGTTATTGGAATTATAACGGGGATTGCAGATATTATTCCTTACTTCGGCCCATTTTTAGGCTTTTTACCAGCGGTTTTCTTCGCCTTTGTATCGAGCCCTGTAAAGGCCTTATGGGTAGCCATATTATTTATTGGTATACAATGGATTGAAAACAACGTACTTGCTCCTAAAATTATCGGCGAGACAACAGGTATGCATCCTATTACCATCTTATTGGCTTTAATAATTGGCGGCGGTATGTTTGGCGTTATGGGAATGGTTTTTTCCGTTCCGGTAGTAGCAGTGTTTAAAATACTATTTAGTTTTTTTGTAGAGAGGGTCAAAATAAGGAATTTATAGGTTTGACAAAATAATAAGATTAATTTATAATCCAATATAGATATAAGCGTGAATTCTCGTCCCTTTGATGAGGGACGAATTTTTTTAAAAATAAAGCGAGGTGTACAGTGAATGAAAAAAATAGGGCTACACGATATAAGGAAAGAATTTATAGATTTTTTTAAGGGAAAAGACCATCTACATTTACCAAGCTTTCCACTAGTACCAAAAAACGATAAAAGTTTGCTACTTATAAATGCAGGTATGGCACCTTTAAAACCTTATTTTACAGGTGAAAAGATACCACCAAAGAAGAGGGTTGTAACCTGTCAAAAATGTATTAGAACAGCAGATATTGATAATGTTGGAAAAACCGATAGACACGCTACATTTTTTGAAATGTTGGGGAATTTTTCCTTTGGCGATTATTTCAAGGAGGAAGCAATCCAATGGGCTTGGGAGTTTTTAACGGAAAGGTTAGAAATTCCTGAGGAAAAATTATGGGCAACCGTCTATTTAGAAGACGATGAGGCTTATGAGCTATGGAATAAGGTTATTGGACTGGATAGTTCTAAAATTGTGCGTTTAGGAAAAGAAGATAACTTTTGGGAACTAGATGTAGGACCATGTGGTCCCTGTTCGGAAATTTATGTAGATAGAGGAGAAAAATATGGCTGTGGAAAGGATAGCTGTAAGCCAGGTTGTGAATGTGATAGATTTATAGAGGTATGGAATTTGGTGTTTACACAGTTTGACAAGGATGAGGCCGGAGAATACCATCCTTTAGAACATCCTAATATTGATACTGGAATGGGATTAGAGAGAATTGCAGCTGTAATGGAAGGGGCAGACAATATATTTGAAGTGGAAGAGATTAAAAAGATAATAAATAGGGTAGAAACAATCTCTGGTATGAAATATAAAGAGGATTCTAAGGTAGATGTATCGATTAGGGTCATAACAGACCATGCCAGGGCCATGACTTTTCTAGTAGGCGATGGGGTATTGCCCAGCAATGAAGGTAGAGGCTATGTTTTAAGAAGGCTTATTAGAAGGGCAGCAAGGCATGGAAAATTATTAGGAATTGAAAAACCCTTTTTAAAGGAAGTTATTGAAGAGGTCATCGAATCTTGGAAAGTGGAATACAAGGAGATTAAGGATAGGGAAGAACAGATAAAGAAAGTTATACAGGCGGAAGAAGAAAAATTCCAAGAAACTATCCACCAAGGAATCAATATATTGGAAGATTATATAGATGATATATTAAAAAATAAGGAAGAATATCTGGATGGAGAGAAGGCCTTTAAACTATACGATACCTATGGCTTCCCACTGGACCTAACTAAGGAGATATTGGAAGAAAAGGGCTTAAAGGTAAAGGAAGATGAGTTTAATAAGCTAATGGAACAGCAGCGTCAGAGAGCTAGAAAGGCTAGAGAGGAAATTGCTGATTCTGGTTGGAAGAAGGGCAATCCTTTAGAGGATATTACTGGTTATGATGTAGAATTTAAAGGCTATGACACATTAAAGGTAGAGACTGAAGTATTAGATATTTTTATAGATGGAAATAAGGCCGATAATATAGAAGAAGGAGAAGAAGGAATAATAATTTTAAAGGAAACTCCCTTCTATGCTGAGAGTGGAGGTCAGGTAGGAGATATTGGTATTATTGAAAATGATAGCTTTAGGGCAAAGGTAGTAGATACTCAATACACCAAAGATGAATCCATAATACATTTTGCAAAGGTAGAAAAGGGTAGCTTAAAAGCTAAAGATAAGGTCTTGGCAAGGGTTGATGAAGAAAACAGAAGAAACACTATGAGAAACCACTCTGCTACTCATCTACTCCATCAAGCCCTAAGAGAGGTGTTGGGAGAACATGTTAACCAAGCAGGTTCAATAGTGTTGCCAAACAGATTGAGATTCGACTTTACCCATTATGAAAGGGTTAAAGAAGAGGAATTGATGAAAATTGAAAGGATAGTAAACGAAAAAATACTAGATGCCCTAGAGGTAAAAGTTCAGGAAATGCCATTAGAAGAGTCTGAGAAAATGGGCGTCATAGGTCTATTTGAAGACAAATACAAAGACTGGGTTAGAGTAGTCCAAATGGGAGATTACTCTAAGGAGCTATGTGGGGGAACCCATGTAGAAAACACCTCAAATATTGGACTCTTTAAGATTATCAGCGAATCAAGTATTGCATCAGGAGTAAGAAGGATTGAAGCTATTACTGGTAAGGATGTTTATGAGTATTTGCTAGAATTAGAAGAAGATATAGAAAAAATAGGAAGTATCATAAAGGGCAACAGGAAGGAGTTGGTAAAGAGAATCGAAAACATAACGGAGGAGCTAAAAGAAAAGGAAAGGCAGATTGATTCCTTAAAATCTAAGATGGCCCTATCCATAGTCGACGATATAATCGATTCAAAACGGGTAATAAATGGGGTAAATCTTGTAACCTATAATGTAGAGAACATGGATATGAACAGCTTAAGAGATTTAGGAGATAAGATAAGGGATAGATTAGAATCATGTTTGGTAGTTTTAGCGAGTATAAAGGATGGTAAAATCTCTTTTGTTGCAATGGCTACTAAAGATTTAATTGAAAAGGGAATCCATGCTGGAAACATTATAAGGGAGGTAGCTAAAGTTACTGGCGGTGGTGGCGGTGGTCGACCCGATATGGCCCAAGCAGGAGGAAAAGACCCATCTAAAGTTGATGAAGCCTTAAATATAGTTTCTACAATAGTTACATCCCAGATAAAATAAATATTAGCCTGACTATAGGCTAATATTTATTTTCCCACTGTATATTATATATTTGATGTGATATAAATATTATAGGGGGTGTTATAATGAGTAATAATTTTAATGAGACCATGAAATTTGAGGCTCCTAAAGAAGAAAACATGACCGAGGCAAGAGAAATAATTCTAACGGTTTATAGGGCCTTGAAGGAAAAGGGCTATGATCCCATCAATCAATTAATAGGATACATATTATCGGGAGACCCAACCTATATTACTAGCCATAATGATGCCAGAAGTTTGATTAGGAAGATAGAAAGAGATGAACTGTTGGAGGAAATTCTAGGAAGTTATTTAAAAGGAGAATAGAATTAGGAGAGAAATAAAGGTGAAAAGATTTAGAGGATTTGTCACAGGGATTATTGTTCTAATCTTAATCTTTATTCATGTAGAACATAGCTTTAGCCAGGATAATTACGATATAAATAATAGAGTATATATTATAATTGTTAATAAATTAACTCTAACTGATATTGAAAAGATGCCCAATTTAATGGATTTAATTGAAGATGGCAGTATAGGACTGATGAATGTCAGGGGATTAAATGGTTATAGAGGGGCAGAAAGTTTTCTAACTATTAATGCATCCAATAAGGCCTTTGCTAATTATGATAGCAGTCAATTCCACAATGTAAATGATGAAATAAGGGCCTTATATGAAAACAGGGTAGGACCAATGGATGGAGATTATGAAATTGCAAACATTCAGATGGGAAGAATTTACAACCAAAATGAGGATAATAAATATTCTCCTTCTATTGGAGCTTTAGGTAATCTATTGCATCAAGAGGGATTAAAAACTGCAGTATTTGGTAACAGTGATACAGATGAACAGTTAATTAGGACAGCTGCCTTAATTCCAATGGACTCAAAGGGATTAGTAGATTATGGTAATGTAGATGATATTTTAATTGAAGATTCAAATTTTCCTTACGGAATTAGGACAGATTATGATAAAATATTAGATGAAATTAGCAGGGTCGAATCTAAGGCATCTTTAATGGTGGTAGATACAGGGGACTTGAACCGACTTAATAAATATAGCTCTTTCTTATCCCTAGACGAATTTAAGGATAAGAGAGATGATATATTAAATCTTATTGATGATTTCATAGGCAATCTATCTTCTTCATTAGATAAGGAAAATTCTTTGTTGATGGTTCTTAGCCCCAATAGTGGTGAAGAAAAAATAGATGGAAATAGGCTCTCGCCAATAATAATTTGGGGCAGGGATGTCAAAAGGGGAATCTTGATTTCTAATACCACTAGAAGAATGGGCATAATCGCCAATTTAGATATATCACCTACCATTGTTAATTTTTTGGGCATATATCCAAAAAACATGGTAGGTAATCCTATCGAGTACGCAGAAAAAGAAGATGGATTAACTTATATTAAGTCCATTAATGGACCGATTAATTTGATGTCAAAAACAAGGTCCAAGACTTTATCAACCTATGGAACCCTATGTATCATTTTGATTTTATTGGTTGTAGCTTTAATGGTATACAGGCTGGTGCCTAATAAAGGAATTCTTCAAGGGTTACGTATAAGCTTATTGTTGATTTATTCTTTGCCTTTGGTATTTATACTTATTTCATTGTTTAAAATAGATAGTCTGCCTATTTTTATAGTAGGCTTAATCCTTTTATCGGGCCTAGGCCTATATATTTTAACTAGGTTAAAAAGTTTTCAACTAATATCCATTATCAGCTATTTTTATTTTATTTTACTAGTATTGGATATCATATTGAATGGATTTTTTTCTAAGTACTCGGTATTAAGCCATGATCCTATTATCGGAGCTAGATACTTCGGTATAGGAAATGAGATGGTGGGCTTATTTTTAATAGCCTCTACTATTACAGCAGGTTGGATATATGAAAAATTTGATAATAAGATTATCCCCATGATATTGATGCTTGGATCCACCGTACTGGTTGGACATCCTAATTTAGGTGCTAATGTAGGAGGTACCATTGCCTTTTTATCTGCTAGCATATATTTTATCTATGAACTATTAGGAAAGAGATTGAACATTAAAAATATGGTAATCACCTTCTTGTTAATTGGTTTTGCAATCGGTATTTTTGCCTATGTGGATATTAAACTTAGCAACAGTCCAACTCATCTGGGTAGTACCTTATTATCCATAAATGAGAAGGGGATACACTTTATAAGGAATATAATAGATAGAAAACTGTTGATGAATATTAGACTTTTGAGCATATCTTTTTGGACTAGAGTTTTAATGGTGAATATATTTATTCAAACTCTTATGTCCATTTACTATAAAAAGAGGGTTATGGCTTTAATGGAAAGCAGATTAGGGAAAGGCTATCTTTCCTGTATCATGGGTAGTATAGTGGGTTTTCTAGTCAATGATTCGGGATTGATATTATCTGCTATCTCCATTAATATGCTAACAATCTTATTAATATATACTATAATAAGTGATGATAAAGGATTAGAATGGGATGTGGAATTGAATTGGAAAGGATAAAATTAGGAAATACTGGAATAGAGGTTTCAAGATTGTGTTTTGGTTCCTTAACTATGACTCCATTTCAGGCTAACTTAACTACAGAAGAAGGAGCCTACCTTATTGAATATGCTTATTCAAGGGGGATTAATTTTCTAGATACAGCTGAAATATATGATAATTACCATTATATAAGAAGGGCTTTACAAAGGATAGATAGAGAGGATTATGTTATTGCTACCAAGTGTTATGCCTACACCAAGGACTTGGCTGAAAATAGCTTAAATAAAGCCTTGAAGGAATTAGATACAGATTATATTGATATTTTCATGCTCCATGAGCAGGAAAGTATCTATACAATAAAGGGGCATATGGAAGCTATAGAATATTTTTTGGAGGCAAAAAATAAGGGCAAAATAAGGAAAATTGGCATTTCTACCCATAGGGTAGAGGGAGTTTTAGGAGCTATTGAATTTGATGAAATAGAAATAATTCATCCTATAGTAAATAAAGATGGAATAGGGATACAAGATGGGAATATAGATGATATGCTACTGGCTATAGAAAAAGCATATGAGATGGGAAAGGGCATATATGCCATGAAACCCTTAGGTGGTGGGCACTTGATTTCCCAAGCGGAAGAGGCTTTAAATTTCGTAAGAACTATTCCCTATATACACTCTATTGCCATAGGAATGCAATCTAAGGATGAAATAGATTGTAATATAGCTTTTATGGAAACAGGAAAGATACCCCAAAGGCTCAAGGATGATTTAGGCAATAAAAAGAGAAGGCTAATTGTAGCCGATTATTGCATTGGATGCGGCAAGTGTGTTAAAATATGCAAAAATGATGGGATTAATATAATCGACGGAAAGGCTGTTCCAAATGGAAACTGCATACTTTGCAGCTATTGCGCCAGAGGGTGTCCAGAATTTTGTATAAAGGTAGTGTAAGGAGAAAGATATGGAAAGAATAATGGGACTAGATATAGGCGATAAAACTATAGGAGTAGCTATTAGCGATCCTCTATTGATAACAGCCCAGGGTATAACCACCATTAAAAGGGAAAGTAATAAAAAGGATATTGACAGGCTCAAGGACTTGATCGATGAATATAATGTAAATAAAATAGTAATTGGTTTACCAAAAAATATGAATAATACCATTGGGCCACAGGGGGAGAAGGTATTAAAGTTTGTTGATAAATTAAAGGGTAAAATCGATATTAATATCGTATTAGAAGATGAACGACTTACAACTGTTGCGGCAGAGAGAGTTTTATTGGAAGGGGATGTAAGTAGAAAGAACAGGAAAAAGCATATAGACAAGGTAGCAGCTACTTATATTCTTCAAAATTATTTGGATAGAAGTAAGAGGTGAAAAGATGGCGGAGACAATTACATTACTAGATGAAATGGGGAACAAAGTCGAGTTTCAGGTGTTGGCTACCTTTGGAATAGATGATGCAGAATACTTGGCCTTATTACCAGTAGACGATATGAAATCCTTGACCTATTTGTTAAGGATAGATTACGATGAGGATGGGGGAGTCGTTTTAGTAGGAATAGATAACGATGATGAATTTAAAGATGTAATTGAAGTTTACGAGAAGATACAGAAGGAGAAATTACAGTAAATTCTATGCTTGACAAGTTAAGGCTATACTAGTATCCTATAATATAGAATTGTAAGCGGGTGAAAGAATGGATATTAATATTGAAGAAATGAAAGAAAAATTTAAAGAGGAAGGCTATAAGCTAACCACACAAAGGAGGGCTATTTTAGATGCTATTGTTGAAAATCATGAGAAGCATCTAAGCCCTGAAGAAGTATATGATATTGTAAAGGCTAAATATCCGGAGATCGGGATTGCCACAGTTTATAGAACTTTACAACTATTAGAAAAATTAAATATTATTTATAGGGTTAATTTTGATGATGGCTATAACAGATATGAGTTATGTTATGATTCGGAAAGCCATCAACACCATCATTTAATATGCCTAAAATGTGGAAAAGTAATGGAGGTTAAATTAGATCTGTTAGAAAGCTTAGAACATCAGATCGAAAAAGAGAACGAATTTAAAATCATAGATCATAATGTCAAGTTTTTTGGATACTGTTCAGATTGCCAATAATGAGTCCCATTTAGGGATTCATTTTTTTAGGAAAATTTTACAGTAACCAAGGGGTTTACATGCATAAAAATTGGAGAAATTAATATTAAGGAGATGATAGAGTGTCCAGAAGAGCAAACAAACTAAAAATTATTCCATTAGGTGGATTAGGTGAAGTAGGGAAAAATATTACTGTTTTTGAATATAAAGATGATATTGTAGTAGTTGACTGTGGTATGGCTTTTCCGGAAGATGATATGTTGGGTATAGATGCGGTAATACCGGATATTAGCTATATATTAAAGAATAAGGATAAGGTTAAAGGGATATTCTTAACCCATGGACATGAGGACCATATTGGGGGGCTACCATACTTTTTAGGGAAATTGAATGTACCGGTTTATGGAACAAGATTGACCCTAGGTTTAGTGGAAAATAAGTTAAAGGAGCACAGGCTAGATAAGGTTAAGTTAATAGAATTCCAAGCTAACGATAAAATAAAACTAGGTTCATTTACAGTAGAATTCATTAAAACTAGCCACAGTATTCCAGACAGTGTAGCTATAGCTATTCATACTCCTGTAGGAACAGTAGTCCATACAGGCGATTTTAAGATAGATTTCACACCCATAAACGACAATTTAATCGATTTGCATAAGTTTGCTGAATTAGGTCGTAAAGGGGTTTTAGTATTATTGGCAGATAGCACAAATGTTGAACGTCCAGGATATACTATGTCTGAAAAGACTGTGGGTGATACTTTCAATGATATTTTCTTAAAAGCGCCTGCTAGGATTATAGTGGCAACCTTTGCTTCCAATGTTCATAGGGTTCAACAGGTAATAGATGCAGCCGAGTTATATAATCGTAAGGTAGTAGTTTCAGGTAGGAGTATGATAAATACTATAAATGTGGCCTATGAGTTAGGTTATTTAAGGATTAAAGATGGTACCATGATTGATATAAACGATATGCACAAGTATCCAAGTAACGAGATAGTAATACTAACTACAGGCAGTCAAGGGGAGCCTATGTCAGCTTTATCCAGGATGGCCTTTTCAGAGCATAGAAAGATTGAACTGGTTCCCGATGACTTAGTAATAATATCCGCTTCACCAATTCCAGGAAATGAAAAGACTATTTTCAGAGTAATAAACAAGTTAATAGAAAGGGGTACAAAGGTAATATACGAAACTCTAGCGGATGTACACGTTTCTGGCCATGCTTGCCAGGAGGAATTAAAATTAATCCACACCTTAGTTAAGCCTAAGTTCTTCATACCAGTTCATGGAGAATATAGGCATCTAAAAAGGCATGGTGAATTGGCTATGGAATTAGGTATGCCAAAGGAGAATATCTTCATAGCCAATAACGGATCTGTTATAGAGTTTACTAAGAATTCAGGAGCCATAACCCATGAGGTACAATCGGGTAATATATTGGTAGATGGTTTAGGTATTGGAGATGTAGGAAATATTGTTCTAAGGGATAGAAAGCATCTGTCAGAAGATGGGCTTATTGTGGTTGTAGTTACTATAAGTAAACAAGAGGGTAAGGTTATTGCAGGACCAGATATAGTATCTAGAGGATTTGTATACGTTAGGGAATCTGAAGATCTAATGGAGGAAGCAAGAAAAGTAGTAAGGGAAGTATTATTAGAATGTGAGAAGAAGAATATAACCGACTGGGCAACCCTAAAATCTAGTATAAGAGATAGGTTAAGAGCCTTTATATATGAAAAGATCAAGAGAAATCCAATGATCCTTCCGATTATTATGGAAGTTTAGGTAAAAACCTAGTGTATTCGTTGAATATACTAGGTTTTTACTGCTTTACTTGTATCCTTACTTTAAAGGATGATATAATTGTTAATAAAAATAATATAAAATTTTTTGGAGGGGATAATATGAGTAATGTTTATGATTTAGCCCATAGATTAGCAAGAGCCATAAAGGATTCAGATGAATACAAAAATTATTTTGATAAGAAAAAAATCCTAGATTCAGATAAAAAAAACAAGCAGATGGTAGAAGATTTTAAGAAAAAGGCTTTAACAATACAAATGGACAAGATGGCAGGAAAAGATGTTAAGGAGGAGTTGGAAAAGCTAAATAATCTAGAGCAGGTTTTGATGCTAAACCCAACCATAAGTGAATTTTTGCAAGCTGAGTTAAGATTTTCTCAAATGGTACAGGATATAACTAAGATAATTGGAGAAGCAATAGATTTAGAAAAAGATCAGTAACTGGATATGGAGGTAAGAAAGGTGAATACAAAATACTTAACAAAGGCTAGTTTGATAGCTGGTATCTATATATTACTCGTATTAATTCAAATCCCTATGGGAAATCTAGCTTTTGGACCTATTCAACTTAGGATAGCTGAAGGATTGACCCTATTGCCTTTTGTAGAGTCTGCAGCAGTACCAGGGCTATTTGTTGGATGTCTAGTATCCAATTTCCTACTGGCTTCTTATTCTGCCTTTGGCTTGGTAGATATAATTGGTGGTAGCTTGGTTACTCTACTAGCTGCTTACTTAACTAGTAAAATGCCAAACAAGTACTTGGCTGCCCTCCCACCCATATTGTTGAATGGATTTATAGTAGCCACATGGGTGTCGTATTTTACCAATGTACCCTATTGGTTAACAGTTTTAGGAATAAGTATAGGAGAAATACTTTCCGTTGCCATTTTTGGCACAGTAGTATTGACGGTCTACACTAAATATACCAAATACATTGAAAATAATTAAAAATTGTAATGGATTATACTCTAGATGTTGTAATTAAATAATAAAAAATGTATAATAAGGTAGACAAATATCTATTTAAAGGTGGAGATCTTGTGTCAGAAATGGCTAGGAGAAAAAAAGGAAAGGGTATACTTTATAGGGGAATAATTCTTATTCTGATAATAATAATTGCTATATATGCGGCTAGGAAGTACTATCATTATAGTCTTCAAGCAGTTTCTGAAGAAAATCCTATCGATATAGAGATAGATGTAGCTGTAGGAAGCAGCACTAGTAAAATAGCTAGTATACTTAAGAGCAATGGGTTAATTAAAAATGAATTGGTGTTTAAAATAGCCGTAAAGAGAAGTGGATTAGAAGGAAGCTTAAAGGCAGGAAAATATACCCTGAGTACTTCTATGGATGTAAATGAAATAATAGATGAGCTAACTAAGGGTGGAAGAAATGAAAATGTGTTAAGGTTTACCATACCAGAAGGATATGAATTGGAAATGATAGCTGACAAATTAGCAGCTGAGGGAATTGTAGATAAGGATAGATTTTTACAACTGGCATCAGATAAAGCTAATTTCGAGGATAAATTTTCTTTCTTACAGGAATTAGAGGATGGTCAAAGCCTGGAAGGCTTTTTATATCCATCTACTTATGAAATCTATATTGGAGCAAACGAGGAAGAGATAATCCATAAGATGCTTAGTGAATTCATAAGGATTTATGAGAGAGATGTTAAGCCTCATACAGACAAGGTAGATCTAAATTTAAATCAGATAGTAACTCTAGCTTCCATCATAGAGAGGGAAGGAAAGTTAGATGAAGAAAGGGAGTTAATATCAGCTGTATTTCATAATAGATTAGAGGCAAATATGCCTTTACAATCTTGTGCAACTGTCCAGTATGTATTAGGAGAAAGGAAGGAAGTACTTTCAGAAAAAGATACTCAAATAGAATCCGAGTATAATACCTATATACATTTAGGCTTACCTCCGGCTCCAATAGCATCACCAGGAAAAAACTCCTTAATTGCAGCAGTGAAACCTGCAGATGTTGACTATCTATTCTTTAGAACCAAAGAAGATGGAACGGGAGCCCATACCTTTTCTAGAACCTATGAAGAACATTTAAAGGCAGATCCAAAAAAGTAGCAACTAGTATATTGAATTAATACGTGGTTATTGCCACGTATTAATTTATGCTAAGGAGGTAAAATCATTGAGCCAGATAAATGAAGAATATATAGAAGAATATATTAGAAGCATAATACCTGCAAATGAAGGGTATTTAAGAGAAATAGAAGAATATGCCATCAAAAACCATATTCCAATTGTAGAAAAGGAAGTAGCTCAGCTATTAAAAGTGCTGTTAAGGATAATCAATCCTAAGAAAATATTAGAAGTAGGGACGGCTATTGGATATTCAGCCTTAGTTATGGCTAGTTCAACCACTTCCGATTGTCAAATAACGACCATTGAAAGAAGAGAGGATATGGCTGAAAAGGCTAAAATAAATATAAAAAATTCAAGTTTCAGGGATAGGATAAAGGTACTCCAAGGAGATGCAGAAGATATCCTTCCAACTTTAGAGGAAAAGTATGATTTCATATTCTTAGATGCAGCAAAAGGCCAATATTTAAACTTTTTTAATGAATGCACTAGGATATTAAATAAAAGAGGGGTAATAATGTCTGATAATGTGCTTTTTAAAGGCATGGTTGCCTCTGATCGTTTGGTAATAAGGCGTAAAAAAACTATTGTAAAGAGGTTGAGAAAATACCTAGAACATATAAACAATTTAGAAGGTTATGAATCCTGTATTCTCCCTATAGGGGATGGAGTGGCTTTAACAACAGAGAGGAGTGAAGACAATGAATAAACCAGAGTTATTAGCACCAGCTGGTGATTTAGAAAAATTAAAGATGGCAATAATATACGGGGCAGATGCCGTTTACCTAGGCGGCGAACGGTTTGGACTAAGAAAGGGATCAAAAAACTTTACTTTAGAACAAATCGACGAAGGGGTTAAGTTTGCTCATAGCAGAGGAAAAAAGGTATATGTGACCATGAATATTATCCCCCACAATGAAGATTTAATAGGGCTAGAAGACTATGTTAAAGAATTATATGATTTAAATGTAGATGGGGTAATAGTATCCGATCCAGGAGCATTCTCTGTAATCAGAAGAACGGTACCCGATATGCCAATCCATCTAAGCACACAAGCCAGCGTAACAAATTATGAAACCATCATGTTTTGGTACAACCTAGGCATTAGAAGGATTGTATTAGCTAGGGAACTATCTCTAAAGGAAATTAAAGAAATAATACAAAAAGCTCCAAAGGATTTAGAAATTGAAACCTTTGTACATGGTTCCATGTGTATTTCCTATTCAGGTAGGTGCTTACTAAGCAATTATATGACAGGCAGAGATGCTAATAGGGGTGACTGTGCTCAATCCTGCAGATGGAAGTACTATCTAATGGAAGAAAAGCGTCCTGGCGAGTATTTTCCAGTTTTTGAGGATGAAAAGGGTACTTTTATAATGAACTCTAAAGACTTATGTATGATTGAACATATACCAGACTTAGTTGAAGCTGGAATTAAGAGTTTTAAGATAGAAGGAAGGGTTAAAAGCTCATATTATGTAGCAACAGTTGTCCGTTCATATAGGATGGCAATAGATGCATATTTAAATGACCCAAAGGCTTATACTTTTAAAAAGGAATGGCTTGATGAGATAAAAAAAGCTAGCCATAGGGACTTTACAACAGGCTTTTACTTTAATACGCCTACAGCAGAAGATCAGGTTTATACCTCTAGTTCATATATTAGAGGATATGATTACGTAGGCTTAATATTGAATTATGATGAGGAAAGTAAAATTGCTACTGTAGAACAGAGAAATAGGATATTCAAAGGAGATAAAATTGAAGTATTTGGACCTGGAAGGAAGCATTTCACTCAAATCATCGAAAAGATGTGGAATGAAGAAGGTGAAGAGATCGATGTAGCCCCCCATCCTCAGCAGATATTTAAAATCAAGATGGCTGAACCTGTTAAGCCTTGGTTTATGATGAGGAAAAATAGGGAGGATATTAACAATGGCTAAAAAGCTCTTAATCGGCATTGCCGGTGGTACTGGCTCAGGGAAGAGCACAGTAGCTAGGGAAATCTTAAAATCTATCAATGAGAAGAATGTGGCAATAATCGAACAGGATTCCTATTACAAGGATCAAAGTCATCTGTCCTTCGAGGATAGGGTTAATATAAATTACGATCATCCTTTTGCCTTTGATAATGAATTATTGATAAAACATTTAAAGGAGCTGTTAAATGATAAGCCAATAGAAAAGCCTATATATGATTTTGAACAACATACTAGAAAAGAGGAAACTATTACCGTCTATCCTAGAGAAATAATAATTTTGGAGGGTATTTTGATATTAAATGATGAAGAAATTAGGAATTTATGTGATATAAAGGTATTTGTCGACACCGACTCAGATGTTAGGGTAATTAGGAGAATTCAGAGGGACATTAAGGAAAGAGGAAGAAGCCTAGATTCGGTAATAAAGCAATACATGTCTACAGTAAGGCCAGCCCACCTTCAATTTATCGAGCCGACTAAAAAGTATGCAGACATAATCATACCTGAAGGTGGATATAATAAGGTAGCTATAGATATAATAGTTACAAAGATTAATTCAATACTGGATAGAAGTTAGTCATATTCCCCCAATCAATTGGTAATAATATAGATACCAATTGATTGGGGGATTTTTATGGGTCGATATAAGAAAAATGTAATACACAATAGGATATATAAGCTTCTGGCAGTTTTCACTTTTGTTTTTATACTATTACTCCTTAGGTTATATTGGATACAAGTTAAGGACCATGACTTATTATATTTGGAAGCCTTAAAACAAAGAGGAAAGGAAATAGAACTATACCCTGCAAGGGGAGTAATTTATGATAGAAATTTAATACCCCTTACTAACAGAAAAAGGGTCAATATCTTGTTGACATTAAAGGATAATATAATGGAAGATGATAGCTTAAAAAAGTTCTTACTCAACAATACCAGCTTAGATTATCTAGAATTTGAAAAAAGATTAAGAGAAGCTAATGACATAGTTGAAATTCCATTAAAGGACCTAAACTTCATAAAGAATGGCTGGAAAAATGTTTTAATCAATCAAAAGACGTTAAGATATGATGATAACAACATCCTTTCACATGTAATTGGATACATAAATAAATCTGAGAACAGGGGAGAATCGGGGATTGAAAGAGTTTATGATGATGTATTAAGGAATGTCAAAAAAGAAGATGTACTCTTTGTTGAACTGGATGAAAAGAATAATTTATTCCATGATGTAAGTTTTAATGTCAATAAGAGGGAAGCTTCTATGGAACCTAATGGAGTAAAATTAACCATTGATTATCATATTCAAAAAATAGTAGAAGATATTTTAGATAGGAGCAATCTAAATGGAGCAGTTATAGTATCAGATATAAAAGAAGGAAAAATCAGAGCTTTAGCAAGTAGGCCTAATTTCCAACAAGCGGACATAGACCAATATTTTGATAGGAATGATATGGCCCTTTATAATAAAGGAATTCAAGTGGCATACCCACCAGGCTCACTATTCAAATTAGTCGTGCTGGCAGCAGTTTTAGAAGAAAGTTTGGAAGTTTTGGATAAAATATTTTATTGCAATGGCTATGAAAGGGTGGGTAATATTACTATTAATTGCAACAATAGAGATGGCCATGGTTACATTAATATAAAAGAAGCTTTTTCAAAATCGTGCAATTCTGCCTTTATTCAATTAGGAAGATCATTAGGTGGAGAAAAGATAATCAAGATGGCTAGAAAATTGGGGTTAGGAGATAAAGTTAACATAGGCTTATTAGAAGAGGTGGAAGGGAATCTGCCAGAAGGGGACGAATTACATGGCCCTGCCATTGGAAATATTTCTATCGGCCAGGGCAGTATTGAAGCCACCCCTCTCCAAATAAGCAATATGATGTCTATAGTAGCTAATGGGGGAGTTAGAACTGGATTGACCATAATAGAAGGGATTACAAATCATGATGGATATATGATTAAAGGGAACATGAGGGATGCTCCAAAAAGGGTTTTATCGGAAGAAATTGCAAAACTATTAAAAGAGTTTCTAGTAGAGGTAGTGGAAAATGGAACAGCAAGAAATATGGACTTAGATGAAGTAGGAGGAGCTGGAGGTAAAACGGGCTCAGCCCAGGCTATATTAAATCGGAAAGAGACCATTCATGGATGGTTTTCGGGTTTCTATCCTAAAGATGATCCTAAATATGTGATTACTGTATTAATAGAAGAGGGTTATTCAGGCTCAACAAGTGCTGCTCCAATTTTTGAAGATATAGCCAAGGAAATTGAAAAGATAAATAGATAGGACTGGCACCAGCACTGTCCTCCCCACATATACTTTAATATGGGGAGAGTGGAGGTGCCTTTATGTTTACTCAACTATTTTTTTATTTTGGGGAATTAGTAAAGCCATTGATATTTTTGTCCAGCTATGTTACCAATACTAATTCTTTCCCTAGGCCTCTCACCAAGGAGGAAGAAGAACATTATCTAATTAGATGTGCTGCTGGTGATGAAAAAGCACGCAATATTTTAATAGAAAGGAATTTAAGGCTTGTAGCTCATATTGTAAAAAAATATAATAATTCGGGCAAGGATATGGATGATTTAATCTCTATTGGTACAATTGGGCTAATAAAAGCTATTTCAACCTTTGACATCAATAAAGGCACTAGGTTAGCAACTTATGCCGCGCGTTGTATAGAAAATGAAATTTTAATGACAATGAGATCTAGCAAGAAATCAAAGGGAGAGGTATCCTTACAAGAACCTATAGGAGTGGACAAAGAAGGCAATGAAATATCCTTATTAGATATATTGGGGACAGATACAGATCATATATTGGATGAAGTACACCTAAAGTTACAGACTAAAAGACTATATAATGCCATTAATAAAGTATTAAAGGACAGGGAAAAAAAGATAGTAGAATTAAGATATGGGTTGACTGATGGCGGGTGTAGGACGCAAAGGGAAATAGCAGCTATGTTGGGCATTTCAAGATCCTACGTTTCCAGAATCGAAAAACGGGCTTTAGAAAAGCTTAGCAAGGCATTAAATGGTTGAATTAACGTTGTTGTTGATTTAGATTTAATAGTTCCGATATAGTGACAAACCTATATCCGCGGCTTTTTAGCTCTGGAATTATCTCTTTTAGAGCCTCTACGGTGCTGCTTTCGTCATAATAGACATAGTCGTGAAATAGGATTATATCTCCGTTTCTGATATTGGATAGGGTGGTATTTACAATCTCTTCTACATCTGGATTACTCCAGTCCTTAGAATCTTGATGAGCTGACCATAGGACTATTATTGAATCATGCATTTCCACTATATCTAAAGCTTGGCTATCGAAGGAACCATAGGGAGGTCTAAACAATCTAGGCTGATGATTTATTAAGTTTTCAATAATTTCCTGGGTCTTCTTATATTCATTATATAGCACTTTTTTTGAAACCCTTTTGGCATCTACATGGGAATAGGTATGATTCCCAATTTCATGACCTTCCTGCCATTGTCTAATAATTATGTCGGGATAGGCTTCAGCAAATTTTCCCAGTACAAAGAAGGTGGCTTTTACATCGTATTCTTTTAATATATCTAAAATTTGATTAGTATATGTGGGATGGGGTCCATCATCAAAGGTAAGGGCAATTACTTTTTCTTCTTTAGGGCCATGATTTATTACTCTACCATAGTTATTGCTAAAGGCATTAATGGAGAAATTTTTATAATAAAAAATTAATAAAATGAGAAAAATATATAATAAAGTCTTCTTTTTCATTTTTATTCACCCTTATATAATTGATAATATGTAAGATAAATCCGGGAAAGCCGGATTTATCTTATTGGAATTATTCTTCTTAATATTTCTTGGAATTGGTTTGCAAATCCTGTTATAGGTCTTCCATCCCGAATGTCCCTAGCCATGTTGGATATTCTAGTAAAGAGATCTGGATCTGCAGTTATACTAACATTCTTGATGTTATTATCCATATCCTTTACTATATTTTCAATTTTTTGCTTTAGTTCCGTTGTCATCCTTCCTTCCAGATTATTTGCCATATCTACTCCAACGATAGCAGTATCACCACTTAACAGTACTGAACATCTGTTGACTTCATTAAGTTGAGCAATTCTTCTTGCTATTGAATTAGCACGTCTGGATAGATTATTCATGTTATTATCCCCTGGTACCCTTCCTATTCTATTGGTTGGATCAAAGTCATCATCTCTTCCTATTCTATTGTTGTCCCTTCTATCAATATCTGCTAGTTCATTTAGATTCCTTCTGTTTACTCCTACACCATCATCATTTCTTCTTTCTATACCTAACATATTGTTGTTTCTTCTTACACCAAGGTTATCTGTAGTGTTACGCCCAATTCTAGTTTGGGTTCCAGGTCGGTTAACTGTACAACCAATCATTACTAATACCAAGGCAAGAACTAATGGTAAAAATAATATTTTATTTTTTTTCAAAATATCCACCTCCTAAATCTATTTTTGCTTTTTTGAGTTTTTTTATTAAGGCTAATTTTTTAATTAAATGTATAAAGAAGGAAGTGCAATCTTAACAGATATTATCATAAATGATAAAATTTAAATAAAATATTATGCTATAATAATTAATATATCGACAGAGGAGGGAAAATGATGGATATTATGAAAAATAAAGACATTTATTGCCTAATAGGTGATCCTGTTTCTAAATCCTTATCTCCAGTAATCCATAATAATTACTTTAAGCTGCTGGGAAAGAACAGCATATATTTTACTTTTAATATTAAAGATAAAGAATTAGATATAATCCTTAAATCCTTTAAAATTTTAGATATTAAAGGATTTAACGTAACTATTCCCCACAAAATAAGGATACTAGATTACCTAGATGAAATGTCTGAGGAAGCTGAAATTTTAAGGGCTGTAAACACCGTTAAAAATCAAAAAGGAAGATTAATTGGATACAACACAGATGGCATAGGATTTATAAAATCACTGGAACTGGAAGAAATCCAAATAAAAGATAAAAATATATTGATTCTAGGAGCAGGCGGGGCAGCCTATGCCATTTCCATATCATTAGCTAAAGAAGGCATATCCAAAATGACAATTGCAAATAGGACTATATCAAAAGCTATAAGCTTATCAGAAAGAATAACAAGACTCTTTCCTGAAATAGATGTACAATACGATGGATTAAAGCTTGAAAATACAAATAGAGAAAAGGTAGATTTTGTCATTAATTGTACAGCTGTTGGTATGTATCCAAATATAGATGAGAGCCCCATAGAAATGGAGGGTTTTTCAAAGGAGCTAATAGTCTACGACATAGTTTATAAGCCTAGAAAGACCAAATTGTTACAGTTGGCTGAATCCAAGGGCTATCATACAATTAATGGAATTTCCATGCTTATAAATCAGGCTTTATGCAGCCAAGAAATATGGAATGGAAAAAAAGATTGTAATTTTGTCCAAAATTATACAAAAATAAGAAGGATTTTAGAAAAATATGTAGAATAGTTAATATTGTTTATTAGATAAAAAGGTGAGATTATGAAAAAGCCTAACTTAAAACTAGAGGACTTATTACTAAGTTCTGGTAAAATCACTAAAGAGCAGTTGGACTTGGCCTTATTAAGGCAGATAAATACTGGTGAAAAAATTGACAAAATTCTAGTAGATGAAGGATTTGTTACCATAAATGATATTGCAGAGCTTTTAGAACGTCAGCTGGGAATCCCCTATATAGATTTAGAAAGGCATTTTATAAGAGCAGAAATAGTTTTAAAAATACCTGAAAGCATAGCAAGGCGATACGATTTAATAGCCATTGACATAGAAGGAAATTCCCTTCTTGTAGCCATGTCAGATCCGTTGAACATCTTCGCTATTGACGACCTTAAATTATATACTAATTACGAAATTAAGCCAGTAATGGCGGATGAGGCAAGTATCAGAAGGAATATTGACAAATATTATCGTAGAGAGTTAGCAGAAAGGGTACTAGAGGAATTTATTAAATTTTATGAATTTAAGGATATGAAAATGATGAATGAAGAGGAATTATTAGAGGTAAGTAGTGCACCAGTTGTTAAGTTCATTAACACCATGATTGAACAGGCTATAGAGATGAGAGCCAGCGACATCCACATAGAACCCTGGGAGGATATCGTTCTCATTAGATTTAGAATTGATGGCGACTTAAATGAAATCATGAGATTATCCATAAGCAGCCATTCAGCACTGGTTACTAGGATTAAGATAATGGGTCAAATGGACATCGCTGAAAAGAGAATCCCTCAAGATGGTAGGGTTGAAGTGAAGCTTAAGGATAGAGAGGTAGACATGCGAATCTCCACTATGCCAACAGTCTATGGAGAAAAAATAGTTATAAGAATTTTGGATAGGAGCGCCTTCTTGCTTTCAAAATCTCAATTAGGCTTTAATGAGAAAAATATAAAACTATTTAATAAAATAATAGGACAACCCTTTGGAATGATTTTAGTGACGGGTCCAACTGGCAGCGGGAAAACTACTACACTTTATGCAATCCTTAATGAGTTAAACAAAGAAGCAAGAAATATTATTACCATAGAGGACCCAGTAGAATATAAGCTGGAGGGTATTAACCAGGTTCAGGTAAATACCAAAGCAGGCTTGACCTTTGCCAAAGGGTTAAGATCCATTTTAAGACAGGATCCAGATATAATCATGGTGGGAGAGATAAGAGATTCAGAGACTGCAAAAATAGCCATTCGAGCCTCTATAACTGGTCATCTAGTTTTATCTACGTTGCATACCAATGATTGTCCCTCTTCCATTATAAGATTAATCGATATGGGGGTGGAACCCTATTTAGTATCTTCAGCAATAATTGGAGTAATTTCGCAGAGATTAGTAAAAAAGCTTTGTCCTCATTGTAAACTTCCTTATAAACCCAGCCATTCAGAAAAGTCCCTATTAGGTTTAGAACAAGAGGATTCCGTCATTCTTTATAAGGCCATAGGTTGTAATAGGTGTAATAATGGATTCATGGGGAGAAGGGCAGTACATGAGGTGATGGTTGTAAATGAAAATATGAGGGAGTTAATATCTAAAAGAGCAAGCGTTGATGAAATTAGGGCTAAGGCCATTAATTCGGGAATGACTACCCTGCTTAATAACTCCATAAGGCTAGCGCTGGAAGGTGTTACTACTCTAGAAGAATGTTTGAGGGCTGGATTTACTATAGATTAAGGAGGTCATTATGGAATTATTGGATTTGATCAAATATGGAATAGATAATAGGGCTTCAGATATTCATATTACTACGGGAGTTCCTCCAGCATTTAGGATAGATGGAGTCTTAAGGTATTTAGATGAAAGGCCTTTAAGTTCAGATAGTATTGAGGCCCTAATTAAACAGATTTTAACTGAAGAAAAGGCCAGGGAATTAGAATTTACAGGAGAAATAGATACATCCTACTTTATACCAAGTCTTGGCCGGTTTCGTATGAACATATATAAGCAGAGGGGCTGTTATGCAGTAGCCATTAGAATAATTCCATCAAGGATTCCAACTATTGAAGAACTGGGACTGCCAACTATAATAAAGGATTTAGCAAGGCTATCAAGGGGATTAATATTAGTTACAGGACCAACTGGTAGCGGAAAGTCTACTACCCTAGCTAGCATAATTAACCAGATAAATCAAGAGAAGAATTGCCACATAATAACCCTAGAAGACCCTATTGAATATCTACACATTCATAAAAAGAGCATAGTAAATCAAAGGGAAATTAAGGCGGATACCCTTAGTTTTTCCAATGGCCTAAGGGCTGCCTTAAGGCAGGACCCGGATGTTATACTGGTAGGTGAGATGAGAGATTTAGATACTATTAGCACCGCCCTTACTGCTGCCGAAACAGGCCATCTAGTTCTATCTACTCTTCATACAAGTGGAGCAGCTAAAAGCATAGACCGAATAATAGATGTTTTTCCACCTCATCAACAGCTGCAAGTAAGACTGCAAATTTCATCGGTTATTCAAGCTATAATATCTCAACAACTATTGCCTAAGGCAATCGGGAAAGGAAGACTTTTAGCCACGGAAATAATGATAGCCACTCCTGCTATAAGGAATCTAATTAGGGAAGGGAAAACATACCAAATAGATAATATTATACAAACCAGTAAGAAAGAGGGAATGCAAACTATGGACAATTCCCTATTGGATTTATATAAGCAAGGGCTTATTACTAAGGAAACCGTATTAAAACAAGCAGCTGACATAGAGTATGTGGCAAGGTATATTATATAAGGTGGTGATCTATTGGCATTATATAAGTATAGAGCATCATCTGAGTCGGGGAAAATTCAGGAGGGATATTTTGAAGCTTCCTCAGTTGCAGATGTAGTATCCATGTTAAAAAGCAACAATTTTTATCCTATATCCATTGAAGAAGATGATGGAGTGGATGTTGATAAAGAAGTCTTCATTAAAAGGGTTACCAAAGAGGATATGGCCGTTTTTTGTAGGCAGTTTTACACTATGTTAGAAGCTGGAATAAATATTGTCAACTGCTTAGAGATTCTAGAAAAACAAGCAGGAAATAAAAGCTTAAAGAAGGTCATATCTACAGTTAAGGAAGATGTACAAAAAGGAATAACCTTGTCGGAGGCTATGGGGAAACATGGTAAGGTATTTTCTAGCCTTTTAACCAATATGGTGATGGCAGGGGAAGTCAGTGGAAATTTAGATGTATTGATGGAAAGGATGGCTCTTCACTATGAAAGGGAAAATGCCATAGAAAATAAGGTAAGGAATGCTCTAGTTTATCCCACGGTTTTAAGTATGGTAGCCATAGCTGTGGTAATATTTTTGTTGACTGTGGTTATGCCAACCTTCGTTAGTATGTTTGAAGCTGCTGGTATAGCTCTACCAGGGCCTACTAGGGCTCTTTTAACTATGAGCAATTGCTTATTAAATTACTGGTACATATTTATTGGAATCTTTATCGGTTTAATAATAGGAATCTATACCTTCAGTAAGACAGATAAGGGTAGGCTCTTTCTAGATAATATAAAGATTAAAATGCCTGGGATAAAAAAGATCAATATGAATATAATAGCATCCAGATTTGCTAGAACTATTTCCACCTTACTATCTAGCGGTATGCCTTTATTGCAGGCATTAGATGTGGTGAGTAAAGTGGTGGGGAATCAACTTGTGGCTAAAAAGTTAAATAAGGCTACGGAGGATATAAGAAAAGGGATACCCCTGTCTAGGACAATAAAAGATATAGAGGTATTTCCGCCGATGATAGATGCTATGATTATTGTCGGTGAGGAATCGGGAACCTTAGACCATATGCTTAATAAGGCTGCTGATTTTTATGATGAAGAAGTAGAAACATGCTTGCAAAAGATGACTACCCTTTTAGAACCAATTTTGATAATTCTAATGGCCGTTATTATAGGGTTTATTGTAATCTCAATGGCTATGCCCATGTTTGATGTCATTAACACCATTGAGATGTAAGAAGAGGAAAAATATTTGTCAAAAAAGATCTTATGTTCAAAGTTTTATCCAATTAGGTCCATTAGTCAATCTATTGATGGGGAAAGTGGGAGTTAGAAGTCAAATAGTAGCTAGGATCTGTTGGTTGTATAAATAATAGGGATATTATATTTATGCTTTTTTTAGTAGAAAATATCAGAAGGGGGATGTAAATGTTAAGGGGATTTTTAAGGAGATTAGCAAAAGATAGGAGGGGCTTCACTTTAATAGAACTTGTTATGGTAATAGCCATACTGGGAATCTTGGCAACCATTGCCATACCAAAATTTCATGCTTCTAGAAAAAGGGCAGCTATAACGGCCCATAAAGCCAATATTAGGATCTTAATGGGGGCTGCTACTATGTATATAGCTGATGGGAACGAAATACCTGAAAATTATAAGTGGACAGGGACAGGAGGTGAGAAAGCAAAGGATCAAGATTGGGCTTTATATCTTCAAGAATGGCCAAGTGTGCCGAATGGAATTGGTTATGATAATGAAGAATATTCGGTGGAATTTTCAATAGACGGTAATATTGAGGTAAAACCTAATGACGCGGAAGATGATGATGAATAACAAATTGAATATGAGCTTAAGTTGATTAGGGAATAACATTAATTATTAATAGACTAGCTAGAGGAGGCTGCAAATGCTCTTATACATCTTTCTACTAGGTACTATAATAGGTTTCTTTTTAAATGTATGTATCTATAGGATACCTAAAAGGGAGAGTATTATATTTCCACCATCCTACTGTCACCACTGCAATACATCATTAAGGAGGCAGAATTTAATACCCATATTTAGTTTTTTCTTTCAGAGGGGAAAATGCAGCTACTGTAACGCAGGAATCTCCCTACACTATCCTTTAGTTGAATTACTAAATGGCTTATTATATTTATTTCTATACAATAAGTTCGGATTAACTTTGGATTTTATCCTTCTTGCAATGGTTTTTAGCACATTAATAGTAATTAGCTTAATAGACATTAGATATCAAATAATACCAGACATACTAAATATAACTATCTTAATCACTGGCCTTGTATATAAAATTTTGGAACCTAAAATAAATAATCTTTTCCTTGATTTAGTGCAAAGCTTATTAGGATTAATTTTATCAAGCCTAATATTTTTGTTGATTATATTCATATCTAAAGGGGGTATGGGTGGAGGAGATTTAAAACTTATGGCAGCCTTGGGTTTTATCTTGGGGATTAGGAAAGCAATTTTAACTATTTTTCTATCCTTTGTAATTGGAGGAATAATATCTTTGATTTTGTTGTTTCTAAGAATTAAAGATATAAAGGATCCAATTCCCTTTGGCCCCTTTATATCTACAGCCTTTATGATAACCGTTTTTTGGGGAGAAAGGATTGTAAACTGGTATATAACTAAATTTTTTAATTAAGTCTTCTAATAGAGGACAGGGGTGATTATTGTTGAAGATAAATAGCCTGCTACCTAACAAAAAGATATTGGCATTAGATATGGGATCGTACAAAATTAAGGCTCTGGTTGGAAGGGAAAAGAATAATAGAATTATTATAGATGACTATTTTACCATACCAACGCCTAAAGGAGCTTATATAGACGGGCGGATTATGGATAAGGTCCTGCTTCATTATGCAATTGATGAGGCATTGAAAAAGAATGGGATAAAGGTTAAGGATGTTTATTTGACCATTAATAGTTCAGAGATCATCGTCAGGGAGGTAATTATTCCAAAAGTAGAAGCTGAAGAGGTTGAAAAACTTCTAAGCTTTCAAATTGAAGATTACATACCTGTTGATCCAGAAAACTTTGTAGTCCAGTTTAAGCTTATAGATACCACTTATGAGGATAACATAGAGAAACTAAGCCTTTTATTAATTGGAATCCCTAAAGAAATAGTAGAAAATCATTTTGAGTTATTAAAAGATCTAGCTCTAAATCCTTTGGTATTAGATTATCAGCCTAATTCTATGGCCAAGCTATTGGGCTTAAGCAATTTCATAAATAAGGATTATCCAACTAAAGATTTTACTTTTGCTGTTATCGATATAGGTTATGAAAATACCAAGGTGTCTATAGTTAAAAACGGAATAATTTACCTTAGTAGAGTAGTAGAAATAGGAGGTAAGTATATAGACCAAAGCATTGTAAACAACTATGGATATGATGACTATGAGTTAATGCAAATAAAGGAAGGCTTAGATGATTTAAATAAATTTTACGGTGAGAACTCAGAACATACTGCTATTTACAGCTTGATTAAAGGGATTTTTGTTACATTAAATGAAAGAATAGAAATGATTTTCAGATATTACTTAAGCAGAAGTTCCAACAATCAAATCAGTATGATTCTTTTATATGGTGGAAATGCCAATTATGCTGGTTTAGATAATTTTTTTTCTAATTATTTCAACATACCTACTATTATAGTTGAGTCATTTGATAAGGTGAATTTCGACGGCAAGATATTTGAATATATAAATTCTATTGGTGCACTGGTCAGAAGGTAGGAGAATCCAAATGAGAGATTTAAACTTTTTTGAAAGCTATATAGCAAAAAGGGATAGGGCCATTTATGGCAAAGGAATTTACTATTTGTTGACCTTTGTCCTACTTCTATTCATAATAATTTATACTTTACTTAACCAGATAAAAATAAGGCAAATTTCAAAGGAAATAGTAAAGCTGGAATCAATTATAGATAATGAAGGAATAAATAATAGGATAGCAGATATAGAAGAGAAGAAAAAGGAAGTCAAAGAATTTGATGCCTATTTAGAAAAATATAGATTGCTAGATAAAATTATAGAAGAAGATGGAATAATAGATGATTATTTGTTGGAGAGTATTGTTTCAAGAACACCGGAGGGCATATATTTTACCTCAATCACCATGAATTTAAAACGGGTTGAATTAATAGGTGTTTCAGAAGAACAATATTCTATAGCGGCATTTGGAAAAAGTTTAGAATCAATAGAAGATTTTAAGGAAGTATTTATATCCTCCATTTCTAAAGACGATAACTACTATAGTTTCCTTATAAAGATCAAACTAAAGGATGTGAGTTCAGATGGAGAGAATGAAATATTTGAAGAAGAAAATATTGAAGCGGAAGATGACAAGAACTGAAAAAATCCTTTTATCCATATTGGGAGGAATTTTAGTAGTTTGGGGGATAGCTGAGCTGATTATATCACCCCAACATGTAAAAATACAATCTTTAATCCAAAAAAGGGAAGATTATCAAGAAAGAATTTTAAAGATAAATACCATTTTAAAAGAAGAAGATAGAATCGATGAAAGAAGACAGGATTTATATCAAGAAAAGACCACTTTGACCAGCAGTTTTTTTCCCTATATTGACCAAGCTGAAATAATTTTTCTCTTAAATGAACTAATAGAAGGTGACAGTCTGGATGTATTAGATATAAGATTTTCTGAACCAAAAGAAGAAAGTATCGACGATTTTTCCTTCCCCACCATAGATATTTATATGCCTTTTAGAGCCAGTTATCAAGGCCTTATAGAAACCTTAAAAAGGATGAAGGAAAGCCCCAAGAGGATATTGATAACAGATTTAATAGTGGATAGCATAGATACAGATATGTTAAGAGGAAATCTATCAATGAGGATATATGCTTTAGACCGATATCAGAAAATGAATAATGATGATTTACATCTTGAATATAGAGCCAGCATAGATAAGGATAATCCTTTTTTCCCCCTGGTTGAAGCTAATCATCAAGAGCAGCTTTCAGAGAATGATGGACATGTTGAAAATCAACATAAAGAATTATCATCTCTTGATAAAGAAGAAAGTTTTAACAGAGTCATTTTAGAGGATTTTGAAAGTGGCAATTTTTATTTTATTCCCAGCCATAAATATATCAAGGGAGGGTCATATAAATCTACAAATGCAAAATCTAATAGCTACTCTATCAGGTTTGAATACCATATTTTAGCTTTGGAAGATGAAAATAGGGCCTATTTAGATTTGAGTGATAGGAATATAAGCTTAGGATATCCTCCAGAAACTATTGGATTATGGGCTCATTCATTTGGTTACTCACCAGCAACATTAGGTATTAGAATGAAAGGACAAGCTGGTGAAATATACGATGTTGAAATAATTAGGGGTATATCATGGATTGGCTGGAATTATATAGATTTTAAGCCTCCTTTAGATTTAAGGCTTTATCCTTTACAATTAGACAAAATATATATTGAGTTGGCCTATAACAAGGATGATTACGGGGTCTTACTACTAGATCAAATAGAGGCAAAATATCCCAAGGGAATTAATGAAAGCAGTGAGTATTACACCTATTATGTTGTGGAAAAGGGAGATACTTTGGATAGTATAAGCATGAAATTTTACGGAACTACTAAAAAGGGGGATATTATTATGAAGAAGAATGAGATAAAATCCGATAAAGATATTAAGGAAGGAAAAATTTTGGTAATTCCGGATGAGACAAGGTGATGATATGAGGATATCGAAAATATTTTTCTTCTTTCTATTAGGATTAGTTCTATTCTTTAGCCATAATATTATTGTATTGGCTGAAACATCAGTAGAGGAATTAGGTAATAAGTTTGGATATTATGATGGCCTTTTAGAAGGATATAGATATATAGATGTAGATCAAGCACCTAATCCTAGAGATCTACTAGACATACAAGATATTGAGGAAAAATACGAATACTATCTAAAGGATCATTCTACTGCCTATAGGGCTAGTTTTATATCTGCATATTACACTGGATTCCAAGAGGGATATAATGAGATTATAAATACTGGCAGTAATCCTGATGATAATGATATAGATTATGTAAATAAATATACACATTATGCGGACATATTAGGGTTGTTAATGGGAGAAATTTATGGCTTTAGGGACTATTATTTAAACAATAATGCTAACCCTGATAAGGCCATACCATCAAGCGATACTATAAATAAAATATTCAATTTAAATAGATTAAACTCCAATGATAGGCATCTCTTTATGAATACATTTAAATCTAAGTTTAAGGAAGGCTATGAAGGAGGTTATGCTAAAGCAAGTTTTGAGCCAATGAGAACCTCCTTAGATGAAGGTTTATACCATGGAGAATATTTTGGGAAAATATTGGGTGGAGCTCATGGAGCAAGAGATTATTTGGAAGGGAAAACTAGAAATTATAAAAGGGATATACCATCCGATCAAAATATTATTAAAGACTTTTACCTAAACGATGATGGAAATGAATATAGGCAAGGATTTCTAATAGGATTTAGGAGAGCTTATGAGGAAAGTTACAATGAAAATTATAGAACTATGAATGTAGAAATACATAGGGGGGCTTTCGAGAGGGGCTATGAGCATGGAAAGATTTCAGGGAAGGTCAAGGGAGAATTAAAGGCTTATGAGGATTTTCATTTACAGCTAGAGAATGATTGGAGCAAGCATTATCCTAGCCAGGGAAGTTTGTTGAAAGAATACGGTTTAAATTCTGAATCCATTAGGTATAGGGAAGGTTTTTTTAGTGGATTTTTGGCTGGACTGGCAGAAGGATATGGGAATAAATATCAGGAATTGAGGGAGAAAACCCTAAACATTAAGACAAAACTTGAGGAATTACCCCTTTTTGGAGGAGAAGTAAATAGCTTAGACGGTGGGTTATTGCTTAGGGTAGATAAGGGGACTTTTTATAACCCCATAGTAATAACCATAGACACCTTGCCTGATGGTTATTTTCCCCTAGAAAAGGATTATATTAAGGCTTCCAACTTTTATAAAATCAATATAATTAATAAGTCTAATGAAGTAGATAAGAAAAAAGATATTGAATTAAGGTTTGAATACTATGGTAAGGATAATGGGGGAGTTTATAAACTATCCAATGGGCAATGGATATATTTACCGTCCTATGTTGGAGATGGCTACATAAAAACTTACGTTAAACCTAACTCTCTAAAGAAAGAGAAAAATGTATTTGCAGTTTTTATAGATAAAAATTACAATGTAATCCACGATATAAGAAAGCATTGGGCAAAAGAAGAAATAATAGCCTTCCAAAGGAGGGGGCTTGTATCGGGATATACAGATAATAGCTTTAAACCAGAGAAGGAGATATCTAGATATGAGTTTTTATCCCTTTTAAGCAGGGTTTACCAGTGGGAAATTGAAGGAGAAAATAGCGATATAAAATTCAGCCATTTATTAAAATATGCTAAAGAAAAAGCTTATATCGAAACTTGGGAAGATGATTTATCTAAAGCTTCAGCAGGAATCTCCTATAGGGAAGTTGAAAGCATAATGAGAAAAATACTGGAGGATGACAATTTCCACTGGTATAATGTATCAGCTAAGATTTTATATGAAAAAAATCATAGAAGTAAGTATTATAATAGCCCAGACAATTTTATTACTAGGTCTGAAGCTGTATATATGCTTTACATCCTCAACGAATGGAGGTATTAAAGCTTAAATGATTAAAGATAATAGGGGAGTAACTTTTATTGAGCTAATCATTGTTATCTCAATACTGTCCTTGTTATTAATAATACCAGTCTTAAAAAGTAGTTATCTTGTAAATTACAAAGAGCGACAGGAATTAATGGAGTTTAAAAAGGATTTGAATTTTGCAAGAAATAGGGCTATTGTAGAATCTAAATTGTATGGGGTACAAATAAGGCCAGACAAAACTTATTTAATAATCAAGTACGATAGGAATCCGGAAATCATTAAGAGGAAGGAATTGGATAGTGCCTTAAGGATAAAGAGTACCAATATTGGCGGGAATGAAGTAGTATTTACCTATTCCGGAACTCCTAAAGAAGCCGGAACTATATTTCTAGAAAATCAAAAGGGAAGGGAAATTAAAATCACTATAACGCCAGCAACGGGCAAAATAAATATTTACTATGACCAAGAGGGATGACAAATGGATAATAAGGGATTTACACTAATTGAAACCTTAGTGGGGTTGTTTTTATTAGGGCTTATAGTGATAACCTGCTTACCCATCATGAATTCAGGACTATATAACATAAATTTGGCCAAAGAAAAGGCTTTAATGGTATTGGAAGTTGAATCCATAGTAGAAAAGATAAAAGCATATGATTGTATGGAATCAGATGAATATATATTCGATATGAAATTGGACGATTTGGTGGAAACCTTAAGTGATTCAGCTGAGATTACAATTAATTTACCCCTAAAGGATAATTCAAACTTCAAATATAGTTGTAAGATACACAAGAAAAATCGTGGGGAGGAGTTATGGGAATTACATGTATATTTAAGCCATAATCAAAACACAAGAATAAGCAGGGTAGATATAATGGCCATTATATCTACCCCCAGAAGGGATGGAGTCTAATATTGAAGGATAGAAAAGGCTTTACTTTAATAGAGCTTATTCTGACCCTATCCATATCTTCATTAATATTTTTTACTCTGATTTCAGTGCTCAAATTTACTGTAAATAGTTATAAGCTAGGAGAAATGGAAGATGAGTTAATACTAAATGGAAAGTATGTAGTGGAATTCATTAAAAAAGAGATTAGATCAGCAGATAAAATAATTTCATCAGATAAAATCGAATTTTTGCATGAAGAATTTGGAGAGAATGTTGGTTTCGTAGTAATGAAATATAATAACCCAGGAGAATACTATAAATACAACTATTCTACCTATTATTTGAAGGATAATAAAATAATTAGGGTTGCTGCTAACACTAATGATGAAAAGCTACCAAGGGCTAGAATGTTTAGAGGTTACAATGAGGTTGCAGAGCATATAGTATCCATAGAGGGTACAAAAGCTGACTTCAGCAAGAGGACAATAGACTTAAATATTACCTTAGGAGATAGGGATGGTATGAGCACAAAGTTTAGTACAACAATCTTTATAAGATGTCCAGTACTATACTGAAGGAGTGGATTAGTATAAAAAATAGAGGGTCTATTTCCATTATCTCTCTACTAGTAATGGCTATGATTTTCATTTCAGCACTTTTTCTGGTATATTTATCTAATATGGAGTACTTTATCGTTAACTCAAGCTTAGATAGTATTCAGGCATATTATCTTTCAGAGGGTAAAATTGACATGCTATTAAGAGATAAAAAGTACTATGAAAAAGAGCTATTACCAAGGATAGAAACTTATATTAGATATGGTAGGATAACTCCTACATATAGCAAACATGTACTATTAGACTCAGAAGACCTATATAAGGGGGATTCTAACAAAATAATTACAGTAAATTTTAGTACTGATGATAGAATGGGTATGGAATTAGAGACTTATAGTACTTTTAATAATATCAGACAGGATATCAAAGCCCAGCTTACCATAATAAATGATTTTTTTGAATTAAGAAATCCGGTCCTTTCCATAGATAGCATTCAGGAGGACAAAATTCAGGAATTTTTGGACTATATGGATTATCTTGAAGGAAACATAAGGCTGCCTGAAGAATTAGATGGTATAATGGAATTGGAAATAAGAAACTATAATAAAATCAGAATAAACCAGCTAATGGATGGTGGAACTATTATTGAATATTTTAGAAATGATGGAGAGGAGCCAATAAAAAGGGAAGGGCTCACAAGGGGGGAAATTTTCTTATTGGTAAAGGATGATAGTTCTCCCACCTTAACTATTGACTCAGAAAATGACCAGGATAGATTAGTTCTTAAGGGTATCATTTATTTAGAAGGTGATTTAGAAATTAATTGCGGCCTGGACTTTTCTGGCATACTGATTTTAAATAGAGCCCGTATTAATATTGAACCTTCTAAGGAAGTAGATATAAATGGGATAGTTTTATTGAAGGAATCAGATGCAAATTTTATAGAAGAGGATAATGTGAAGACTGAATACGATTTCAATATCATAAGAAGGTATGGAATATATTTACCTAAGTTTGTAGATCCCAAGATCCAAATTATAAAAAACTAATCATTATTATGATTATAAGGGAGGGTAGGTTATGGAGCTTAAAAATCTGATGGAAGATGAAGTCTTTTTTGCTATAGATAGACTATTAAAAGAAAGAAAGGATATGTGCAGCTGCAAAAAATGCAAATTAGATATTGCAGCAATAGCTCTTAATAATTTAAAGCCAAAGTATGTAGTAACTGAAAAGGGTAAACTATATGGAAAAGTAGATACTATGGCCGTTCAATTTGATGCAGACTTGACCAAGGAGATAATTAAGGCTATGGATATAGTAGGGGCTGAACCACGACATGAATAGAGAAGAAAAATTAAACAATATAGTACTAATTGGAATGAGCGGGGTTGGGAAAACTGCTATTGGTAAGTATGTTGCAGAAAAGCTTAATATGGAATTTATCGATACGGACCAATTGGTGGTTAATAATACTGGCCAAAGTATTGCAATGATATTTGAATTGTATGGAGAAGCATATTTTAGGGCCTTAGAACAGAATATAATAGAGAGTTTAACCGACAAGGAAGATGTCGTAATTTCTACTGGAGGCGGAGTAGTTTTAAATAGAAAGAATATACAATTTTTAAAAAAGAAAGGGGTAGTTTTTTTGTTACAAGCCAGTATAGATACAATAGTTTCAAATATCGAATCATCTCCTTCCAATAAGGAAGATAGACCTCTTCTTAAGGATGCATCAAATTTAAGAGATAGGATAAAAAGGATATACGAAACTAGGAAAGAATTATATATATCTAGTGCCGATGTAGTCATAAGGGTAGACAATAAATCCAAAGAACTTGTAGGAGATGAAATTATTTCTATATTTAGGCAACAACCCCCTTGTAGTTGCTTTTAATGACTGATATAATTAAATAGCACATACAAAGGGAGATGAAAATGAGGATATTAGTCATTCATGGACCCAATATGAATTTATTAGGAAAAAGGGATAAATCCCTATATGGAAAGCACAACTTAGATGAGATCAATCAAATGATCCAATCAAAAGCCAAAAGACTCAAAATGGAAGTTGAAATCATTCAATCCAATTCTGAGGGAGAGATTATAGACCAACTTCATAAGACACTAGATGGCGATTATGATGGAGTAATTATTAATCCAGGTGGTTATACTCATTATAGTATTTCCATAAGGGATGCAATTGAGGTATTAGACATTCCAGTAATTGAGGTTCACCTGTCCAATATCTATAAAAGGGAGGAATTTAGAAGAAACTCTGTTATAGCGCCTGTGTGTAGGGGTCAAATATCTGGATTTGGATTGGATAGCTATTTACTGGCCTTAGAGTTTTTTAATAGTATGAGTGAAAATAATTGAGGAGGTTATAATATGATTTCAGCAGGAGATTTCAGAAAAGGGATTACATTTGAAATGGCTGGAGATGTGTATCAAATCATCGATTTCCAACATGTCAAGCCAGGAAAGGGCGCAGCTTTCGTTAGGGCTAAAATAAAAAATATTATGACTGGCACGATAAAGGATGAAACCTTTAATCCTAATGATAGATTTCCTAGAGCCAGAATTGAAACTAAGGAGATGCAATATCTATACAATGATGGTAACTTATATTACTTTATGGATAATGAAACCTATGAACAATTACCACTAGAAAGAGAACAGGTGGAGGATGCTATTATCTATATAAAGGAAAATGATAATGCCATCATCCGTTTTTATGAAGGAAAGCCTTTTGAAGTAGTAGCTCCTAATTTTGTAGAACTTGAAGTAACCCATACAGAACCAGGCGTAAAGGGTGATACTGCTACTGGAGCAACAAAACCTGCAACCCTTGAAACAGGAGCAGTTGTCAATGTACCCCTATTCGTAAATATTGGAGATGTAATAAGAATAGATACCAGAACTGGTGAGTATTTGTCAAGGGTCTAGGGAATAATAATACAAATTAATAAATTAATAAGGAGGGAAAGCTATGGATTATCTTTATCAAAAAGTATCCTACTTAAAAGGGTTGGCAGAAGGACTAGGAATCGATGAAGAATCTAAAGAAGGCAAGCTACTAATACATATAATTGATGCCTTAGAAGATTTTGCAGAAGTTATCGATGAGATAATAGAGGATTATGAGAGCTTAGAACAATATGTAGAATATATCGATGAAGATTTAACCGATGTGGAAGATGAATTGTACGATTTTGATGACGAGGACGATTACCAGCCTTATGATGAAGATTTTGATGATGATTATTTTGATGAAGATTTTGAATATATGGATTTTGAACCGGAAGAAGACATAGAGGAGATAATTGAAGAGTAAGGAATAAAAAATTCCAACTGTAACATGGGATGAATTTGTTTCTCAATAACAATTTAAAAAAGAAATTTAAAGGCTTAAAATCTTTATGGTTTTAAGTCTTTTTTTTGCATATTATTTTAGGACATTCATATCTATATATAAAAGGAGGGACATGTTATGGATGAAAAAGAGATAGGGATATATGAGAATGTTCTTGAGTTTATTAGTTTAGGGCTAAGCCATATTTTAAAGCGAATTCCAGATACAAGCAAAAGCAAGGTGGAAGAAATTAGGCTTAGATATGGTGCTCCTCTTAATATATATATATCTAATAGTGATTATTTTGTTACTGAGGAAGGTCGATTGACCACAGAAGCCTCCCAAGGCAGGATAGTGGGAAAGAAAGATATAATGGAAACCTTTCAACTTATTAGCAATTATTCTGTTTACGCCTTTGAAGAAGAGATGAAAAACGGTTTTATTACTCTAAAAGGAGGACATAGAGTAGGATTAGGAGGCAAGGTCTTATATGGAGTTAATGGAATTGAGACCATAAAGGATATATCTTCATTAAATATAAGGATAGCTAGAGAAAAAAGGGGAGTTTCAGAAAAGCTTATAAAATTTATAACAGATGGACCTAACAAAGTTTATAATACCTTAATAGTCTCTCCGCCTCAATGTGGGAAAACTACAATGTTAAGAGATTTAATAAGGATTTTAAGCAATGGTGATAGATTATTCAGTTTAAGAGGCATGAAAGTAGGTGTGATTGACGAAAGATTTGAATTGGCTGGCGTATATAATGGAATGCCTCAATTTGATATCGGTATGAGAACTGATGTATTAGCTGGATGTAATAAAAGAGATGGAACTATTATGTTAATTAGGGCTATGTCACCAGATGTAATAGCTATGGATGAGATAGGAAGTATTCATGATGTTGAAGCAATTCATGAAGCCATTAAAGCGGGAATAAGAATATTAGCTACCATACATGGTGATGATTTAGATGACTTGATTTCCAAGAGAAGTTTAAAGATATTGCTCGAAGAAAAGGTATTTAAGAGATATATATTTTTAGATAATTCCAAGGGGGTTGGTACTGTAAAGGACATAATAGATGGAAATACTTTCAAATCTATATATAAATGAAAAGGAAGGATTACTATGCCATTAGTAAAATTATTTGGAAGTATTCTTATTATTATCTCTACAAGCTTAATCGGATTTTATTATGGAGATAAATATTCTGACAGGCTATCTAATCTCATATACCTAGAACAGTGCTTCAAGATTCTTGAAACTGAAATAGTATATGGAGCTAATCCTTTGCCAGAAGCATTAACAAATGTATATAAAAAGGGAAACAAGAAAGTGTCATTTGTCTTTAAAGAGATTAGTGACCATCTAAAAGCCAATAAAAATGGAGATCTTTTTCAAAGTTTTCATAGTGTAGTAGGAATATTAAGAAATAGCTTAAACTTAAAGGATGAAGATATAGAGCTTTTTTTATCCCTGGGAAGAGTATTAGGCTCTTCAGATAGAAAAGACCAAGAAAAGAATTTTAACTTCGTCTTTAAACAGATTAGCGTATTGCAGAGGGAGGCTAAAATTGAAAAGGATAAAAATGAAAAGCTATATAAAAATTTAGGAATCTTATCTGGTATTACCATCTTAATAATATTGTTGTAGAGGAGAGTAAGCTATGAGTATAGATTTGGTGTTTAAAATAGCTAGCGTAGGAATATTATTAGGCGTTCTTCATACAGTTTTAGAAAAAGCGGGCAAGGAGGAATTTGCCTATATAACTACTCTGGTAGGGGTTGTAATAGTTTTTGGTATGGTCATAGGACTTATAGCTAAATTATTTGATAACATAAAAACCCTATTTCAATTATATTAAATGGGAAGTGAAATTATGGAGATTTTACGGATTGTAGGTATAGGCATTGTATCAACAATACTAGCAGTTTTAGTCAGGAGAAGCAACAGTTCGGAATTTGCTATCTTTATCAGTTTAGCTACAGGAATAATAATCTTTTTCATGATAATGGATAAATTGGTGTACGTAGTTGACACATTAAACCAGCTGGTAAAGAAAACAAATATACAGATTACCTATTTTTCCACTATACTTAAAATCATAGGTATTGCATACATAGTTGAGTTTGGAGCTCAAATATCTAGAGATGCAGGAGAAGATGCAATAGCATCTAAGATAGAATTGGCTGGAAAGGTAATAATAATGGTCCTAGCCATACCCATTATGTTAGCCCTATTAGAATTGATAATCAAATTACTTCCCTAAAGGTGAATAAAATGAAGAATAAAATATTGAGATTACTAATAATAATGGTAATATTAATTTTTTCCTTTAATAATTTTGTTCAAGCAGAAGATGATAGATATATTTCTGTAACAGACAAATTATTAAGGGAACAATTAGAAATTTTAAATGTAGGTGAATTGGAATTAATATTAGAAGATATACTAAGGGGGAATGAGTCTTTTGTACCTAGGGTGAATTTGAGAGAAGACATTTTATCCTTGGTAAAAGGTGAAAAAAAAATAGATTCAGGGCAGCTTATAAAAGGGATAGCTAAACTTTTTTTTAATGAAATATACAACAATTTAAATTTAATTATTCAAATACTCATAATTACTATTGCCTGCGCCTTTTTGACCAATTTACAAACTACTTTTGAAAAGGATACGGTTTCTCAACTAGCCCATTACGCCTGTTATGTTATATTAGCAATGCAAATAATGAATAGCTTTAACTTAGCTTTAGAATTAGGGAAAAACACGGTGGAAAATATGGTTAAATTTATGCAATTATTGTTACCTGCCTTACTAACCCTATTAACAGCTATTGGTGGGGTAACATCTAGGACAATCTTTCATCCAGTATTGATTGGAGCTGTGAATATTATTGGTACTTTGATAAAGGACATAGTTTTTCCATTGATATTCTTTACTTTTATAATAAGCGTAATTGGTAATATTTCCCAGAAAGTTCAATTTTCAAAGTTATCTCAGTTGATGCGCCAAATTATAATAGTAATTATTAGTGCTTCTTTTACAGTTTTCATTGGGATAATTACCATGTATGGATTAGGTGCGAATATAGATGGGGTTACTATTAGGACGGCTAAATTTGCTGTAGATAACTTTATACCAATAATAGGTAAATTTTTATCCGACGCAATGGAAGTAGTAGTTGGCTGTTCTTCAATATTAAAAAATGGTGTAGGAATAGTGGGGCTGTTAAGCTTGTTTTTAATATGTGTAGTACCTGCAATAAAAATAATAATTATTATCTTTATTTACAAAACTGTAGCAGCCTTAGTTGAGCCTATAGCCTCTATTAACATATCAAACTTTTATAGCCAGGTGGCTAATTCCTTATTATTGATTTTGGTAGGCATCCTTTCTGTAGCGACCATGTTTTTCATAACTATAACGGTAATAGTAGAAGCTGGAAATGCCACCATGATGCTAAGGTAGGTGATTGAATGGGGTAATGGAGTTATTAAAATTATGGGTTAAAGATATAGCAATTATATTTGTACTGATAAGCTTAATAGAGATTATCCTTCCTAATGACAACATGAAAAGGTACATAGACATGGTAACCGGCTTGTTGGTACTAACAGTGATCATATCCCCATTTGTTAAATTTATTCAAAGGGATTTTAGTCTTGATAGAGAGGTTTTAAATCTGGCAGTTCAGCAAATTAATGCAGATTATACTGACGATCCAAAACTATTGGAACTACAGGAAAAACAGATTAAAGATATGTATATCGGTATAATAAAAGAAGAAATCCTTGAACTTGTAAATATATCAACAGAGTATGAAATTGATTCTATTAACTTATCCATATGTGAAGAAGAAAAAAATTATGGTCAAATCAAGGAAGTAGAAATTGTACTGAGGCAAATAAAAGAAAAACCCAATTCGGAAGCTACCATAATGGTGGGTAAAATAGAAGAAATACACATTGGTGACAGAAAAGAAAAAGAAAGGGATATTAAGGAGCTAGAAAATGATGAGTTAATAGAATCGCTTCATGAAAAGTTTAATATCCCCAAAAAGAATATAAAAGTTTTTATATATGAGGAAGGTGAAAAGGGTGGATAAACTAATTGAAAGGATAAAAGAATATCTAAATAAATTGGATAATAAAGAATTGATCAGGAATTTATTCATATTACTTATTATTGGCATCATACTTATTATATTAGCGGATGTTTTTATTCAGGGAAATAGTGATGACATTTCTAACTCCTATTCCGAGAATGAGTACAAGAATTCACTAATAGGGGAAAAGGATTATGCCTTAATATTGGAAGAAAAATTAGAAGATATATTAAGCCAATTGAAGGGAGTAGGCTCTGTGAAGGTGATGATAACCTTAGAGGATACTGTGGAGAAAGTTCCAGCCTTTAACACCACAACAAACAATGAAACTACCAATGAAATAGATTCCCAAGGAGGTACCAGAGAAATAGTAAGGGAGGATATGACTATACAAGTCGTTACAAATACTGAAGGCTCTGTAATTGTATTAAAAGAAATAAAACCAACTGTCAAGGGAGTAATAGTAATAGCTGAAGGAGCAGAGGATTTAGAGGTAAAAGAAAAGTTGTATGAAGCTGTTAAAACTGTGCTGGGGATACCCGGCAATAAAGTTGAAATTTATGCGAGTAAATAGGAGGGATAAATGATGTTTTCTATGAAAAAGCCGGCAATAATTGTCTTGTTGTTAATACTATTGGTGTTTACAGTTTTTTTAAATCATAATTTGACTAAGCAAGCCTTATCCAGGGTCTCAAATGACTATCAGAAATATGAGGAGATGGAGCTAGCTAGGGAGTTTTATGATGAGGAAAAGGGGCTTGTTGCAACCATTTCAGAAGGGAATGATGACAATGAAATAGAAATATTGGATACAAACAAGTTTGAAAACATAGAAGAGATGAGCAAGTATACTGATGATTCTATTGAAGAAACTATTAGTAGTGAAGATAGCTTAATGTCCAGTAATTATTACATTGAGCAGAGATTATCGAGAGATAAGTTAAGAGCCAATCTTATCGATAGGTTAAATGAGATAGTTAATAATGATAACACCAGTGATGAAATGAGAAATGAAGCTCAGAAAAAAATAATGGATATAGGGGAAGTTTCACAAAAAGAGCTGTTAATAGAGGGATTAGTAAAAGCTAAGGGATATGATGATGTACTAGTATTTTTAACTGAGGAGAATGCAAGAATTGTAGTTTCGGCTGATGAACTTACAGAACAGGATATAGCAAAAATATTAGAGGTGGTTATAACTGAAACTGGACTAGATGCATCCAATATAAAAATCATGGAAAAAAAATAGAATCAATTGTAAAAACATAAGCCCTCTGATATAATTACTCTAAGGAGTTTCACAAATAGGAGGTATTAATATGACGGAGTTGTCCAGTAATGATAAAATCAAGCATGGTACAGTAAAAATTGCCAACGAAGTTGTGTCAGTAATCGCAGGTTTAGCTGCAACCGAAATTGAAGGTGTAACCAGTATGAGTGGAGGAATTACAGGAGATATTACAGAGATGTTAGGTATGAAAAACCTTTCCAAGGGTGTAAAAGTTGAGGTAGGTGAAAAAGAAACAGCTATTGACATATATATAATAGTGGAATATGGTTATAAAATTTCAGAAGTAGCCAGCAAGGTACAACAAAACGTAAAGGATGCAGTGGAAACTATGACCGGTCTAAAAGTTGTAGAAGTTAACGTCAATGTACAAGGAGTTAACATACCCAAGGAAGAGTCTAAAATAGAGGCTGAAACAAGAGTAAAATAATATATTTACCCTCTGATTATCAGAGGGTAATTTAAATATATCTGGGAGGGGTATCCTTTATGTATTTTTTGGACAATGCTATTCTAGTTATATTATCGATTCTTTTAATCTTAGCTTCAGTGTTTGTGGTGGTTTACTCATTAGGGGGAGATAGATTTATATCAATGGATACTTTAATCGATATTGCTGAGCTGATTAAGGGTAACTATACTTATGCTATAATTGGACTAGCTATTCTGCTATTAAGCATAAGAATGTTAATAGTAGGATTGAAAATCAATAGAAATACAGCTAAAACTACCTACTTAGTTCAGCGAACAGATCATGGGGAAGTGTGTATTTCCTCTGAAACAATTATAGGATTAGTAGAAAACGTTTCAAATAAATTTACTAGTGTAAAGAATATTATAACTAGGGTAAATATTTTGGAGGGGCAAGTTTTTATAGACCTAAAGGGGGAAGTCAACCCAGAAACAAATATACCTGAGACTATTAAAGACTTACAAAATAAGATTAAGGAACATGTTGAAAATTCAACAGGGGCAACTGTAGGTGAAATCAAAGTTGTTATCAGCAGGGTAACAAAAACTATGAGAAATGTAAAATGATTATGGGGTGTATGTAATTGTTTAGGGAATTGATGGAGGAATTAGTTCTATATATAAAGAACAATAGAGATAAGGTCTTAGGTGGTTTTTTTGGCTTTTTATTTGGTATACTAGTACTTAGAATTGGCTTTTTTAAAACAATATTCCTTTTTATGACAACCTGCATAGGCTATATTATAGGCAGTAAATCCTACACACTTAATGATATAAAAGAAATTTTATTTAGATTATTTTCATATAAAAATGATTCTAATATGTACTAGTTATTATTCTAAAATGGGGAGGATAAAAATGGGTAGAAGGTACGCTAGAGAATCAACAATGAAATTGTTATATCAAATGGAAATTAACTCTGATTTTTCTGCCAACATAATTAATTCTTTTTTTGAAAATAACTCTTTCACTTCAAATGAAAGAGAATACATAGAAGATGCAGTGCATACCATAGTTGAAAACATAGATATAATCGATAAACATATAGAGGAAAATCTGGAGGGCTGGGAATTACATAGATTAGCTAAAATAGATTTATGTATACTCAGAATAGCAATTTATGAAATAATATATAGAGAGGATATCCCTATTGAAGTATCCATTAATGAAGCCATAGAAATTGGGAAGACTTACAGCACCTATGAATCTTCAAAGTTCATCAATGGAGTACTAGGAGGATTTGTTAGAAGAAGGGATAAAAATGGATAACAAATATTATGTTGGGATCGATACATCAGCTTATACTACCTCTCTTGCTGTAATTGATGAAGACAACAATATAGTTTTAGACCTAAGAAAAATGTTAAGAGTAAAAGATGGTAAGAAAGGTTTAAGACAGCAAGAAGCTGTTTTCCAACATATAAAAAATTTACCCCACTTAATTGAGGAAATGGTAGAAAAAATAGATATTAATAGAATTCATACCGTTTCCTGTAGCAGTAGACCTCGAGGCCTAGAGGGTTCTTATATGCCAGTTTTTATCACTGGTCAAGGTCAAGCATATATTCTATCTAAAATACTTAAAACTGAATTTAGGGAATATAGTCATCAAGAAGGTCATATTGGTGCTGGAATAATGGGTAGTCCTTTGTTAAATAGCGAAGAATTTCTTAGTCTCCATATATCTGGTGGCACCACTGAATTGCTACTAGTTGAAAATAAGAATAATAAAATGACAATTGACATAATTGGTGGAACTTTAGATATCAGCTTGGGACAGCTGGTAGATAGAATTGGGGTAAAATTAGGCTTTAAGTTTCCCTGTGGTAAGAAGATGGACGATATTTCTCAGAAGGGTAGCCTTTTGGACAGAAGGGTTCCAATTAGCATCAGTAATAAAACTTGGTTTAATCTATCTGGTCTAGAAAATTACTTTTCTAACTTAATCGATAGCAAGGATTATAAGGTTGAAGACATAATATTAACCCTTTTTAATACAGCATCTAGCATACTCTATAAAGTTATCAGCAATGCATATGAGGAATTTGGATTAAAGGACATTCTAATAACTGGTGGCGTTTCAGCCAATAGTTATATTAGAGACTATTTGAAAAGAAGGCTTAATAATATGGACTTATATTTTGCTTCCCGAGAATTGAGTACAGATAACGGGGTTGGTGTAGCATTTTTAGGGAAAGAAAGATATTTAGTAGGTGATTGATGTGAATACTAAACCTTTAAAGGTTAGTGAGGTTAACCAATACATAAAGAGGGTTATAGCTGGAGACTGGCTATTATCTAATATACGTGTTGAAGGAGAAATCTCAAATTTTAAACATCACTATAGTGGCCATATGTACTTTTCGCTGAAAGATGAAAGAGGGAAGCTAAAATGTGTGATGTTTAAAAATGACAATCGACATATAAATTTTGATATTAAAGATGGTTTAAATGTAATATGTAATGGTTATATTTCTGTGTATGAGAGGGAAGGAGATTATCAGCTCTATGTAAAGGAAATTGAGAAAAGTGGAATTGGCAACTTATATATAGCTTTTGAGGAATTAAAGAGAAAATTAGAGAGAGAAGGGCTATTTGATGAGGAAAACAAAAAACCATTACCTACCTTTCCCATGAAAATAGGTATTGTAACTTCTTCTACTGGGGCAGCAATTAAAGACATAATTACCGTAATTAAAAGAAGGTTTCCTTTAGCGGATATGATAATATATCCCGTATTAGTACAAGGACCACAAGCACCCTTTGAAATATGTAAAGGACTAGAAAGCTTGGACAAGAGAGGGGATATAGATGTAATTATTACCGGAAGGGGAGGGGGATCAATTGAGGAGCTATTTGCTTTTAATGATGAAAAGGTAGCAAGGACCATATATAATATGGATACACCTGTTGTTTCAGCAGTAGGCCACGAGACAGATTTTACAATAGCCGATTTTGTTGCAGATCTAAGGGCACCAACTCCTTCAGCTGCAGCGGAGCTGGCGACTCCAGAGAGAGAAAAACTAATTGAAGATTTACAGGGCAAATTCGTTAGGCTATCCAATTCATATAGATACTTACTAAACGATCATAATGTAAGATTAATGTATATTAAGAGGAGTTTAGACTTTTATAATCCTCTTTACCAGTTACAAGAAAAAATTCAGGAATTAGATGGTCTGTTTAAAAGGCTTAATCAAGTTTTAGATAGGAAAATTGAATATGAAAAAAATAGATTATCTAATTTAATCAACAAGCTAAACCTACTAAATCCAACTACATCTTTAGATAGGGGTTATAGCATTCTCTTGGATAAAGACGGTAATATGATTACTACAATTGCCAGTGTAGCAGACGAAGATGAGCTTAGATTATTGTTAAAAGATGGTATTATCCATGTGAAGGTTGTTAATATTTATAAAGGGGAGTTTTGTCATGACCAATAGAAACTTGTCTTATGAAGAGGCTTTAAAGGAATTAGAACAGATAATTGAGGAGTTAGAGGGGGACGATCTGTCCTTAAAGGATTCATTAGAAAAATTTAAAAGAGGGGTTTTCCTATATAATTATTGTAATGAGATCTTAAGAAATGTAGAAGGTGAAATAAAAATACTAATTGAGGATGAAAATGGCGATTTAGAAGAAAAGGATTTTTACCTGGAGGTATAGTTAGATGGTATTAGAAGAAGAACTTGATTTAACAAAAAATTTAATCGATAAGGAACTACATAATCTTTTTGAAGGCAAATTTGGTTATCAGGATAGAATATTTGAATCTATCAAATATAGCCTTTTTACCGGTGGAAAGAGGATAAGGCCAATACTTTTATTAAAAATTTGTGAATTATTTAGAGGAAATTATCATACTGCTATGCCTTTTGCTTTGGCTATAGAGATGATACATACCTATTCCTTAATCCACGATGATTTACCTGCTATGGATGATGATGACTTTCGAAGAGGTAAACTAACTAATCATAAAGTTTTTGGTGAAGCTATTGCTATCCTATCTGGTGATGGCTTGTTGAATCTAGCTTTTGAAACCATGTTAGATTACTCATTGAAAAATTCAAATACTTTAGATGAGTATAAAAGGAATATAAGGGCTGCTTACGAAATAGCAAGATATGCAGGTATATTTGGGATGATTGGAGGGCAGGTAGTAGATCTATTATCTAATGAAATCAATATGGACAATGATAAGTTAATGTATATGTATGAGGCTAAAACGGCTGCCTTAATCCAAGCATCAGTAGTGGCAGGGACTATTTTAGGAGAAGGAGATGAAGATGATATACAGAGGATGAGAGAATTTGGTCTATATTTGGGGTTGGCCTATCAGATTAGAGATGATATATTGGATGAAAAGGAAGATAGATTAGTGGATAAGGTTACATATTTAAGTTTTAATAAGCTGGATAAAGCAAAGAAGATGGTCAACCACTTAAGTCAAAAAGCTTTTGAAATACTAAACTATTATGAGGATAGGGATGTGGAATTTTTAACTAAGCTAGTTGAATTCCTTGTTCATAGGGATTATTAATTTTTTTAGGTATATACTATCAATAAAAGAGTTGTCTATAGCCGTGAGATAAATTAGTTTAAAGGATAAATTTTTACTTGGAACAATATTGGCAGCTGATAGCATAATGCTATTAGCTTTTTTAACGATATTAGACATAAGGGTAATAAAAACTTTAAGGAGGAATATATGTCAAAAAAAAGAGCAGATGTACTTATTTATGAGAAGGGATTAGCAAAATCTAGAGAAAAGGCAAAGAGGATGATAATGGAAGGGGTTGTCTTCATAGGAGAAAAGAGGATAGATAAGCCAGGAGAATTAGTGGATGAAAATGAGGATATAAACATCAAAGACAATCCCATTAACTACGTTAGTAGAGGTGGATTGAAACTAGAAAAGGCAATAAAAGTATTTGAATTAGATTTGCAGGATAAAACAGCAATAGACATTGGAGCTTCTACTGGAGGCTTTACCGACTGTATGCTACAAAAAGGTGCAAAGAAAGTTTATGCTATAGATGTAGGCTATGGCCAGTTAGACTGGTCTCTTAGAAAGGACCCTCGAGTTGTAGTTATGGAAAGAACGAATATCAGATATGTTGAGAAAGATGATATTGGCGAATTAGTGGATTTTATCTCTATCGATGTATCTTTTATATCTCTTAGATTAGTACTTCCAGTTGCAAAAAAACTATTAAAGGAAAATGGCAATATTGTAGCGCTAATAAAACCTCAATTTGAGGCTGGCAAGGAAAAAGTTGGGAAAAAGGGATTGGTAAAAGATAAGAGAGTCCATAAGGAAGTGTTAGAAGATATATTGGAGTTTTGTGATAGCACAGGATTAGGTATAATTGGCTTGGATTTTTCACCTATAACTGGCAGCACAGGAAATATTGAATTTTTAGCCAATATCATCAAATCCAATGTTAAAAATATCGTAGATGAGGAAATGATTTTAAAGGTCATTTCAGATGCCCATGAAAAGTTTCTCTAGTAACTAGCATGATACTATAAATAAATCTACCTTTAGTTTGGAGGTATAGGTATGATTATAGAGCTAAGTATAAAAAATTTCGCCATTATAGATAATTTAAAAATAAATTTTACAAAGGGCTTTAATGTATTGACTGGCGAAACTGGAACAGGTAAATCTATCATAGTTGAAAGTATAGGCATGATACTTGGGCAAAGGGCAAACAGAAACTTAGTTAGAAGTGGAAAGGATAAGGCAATTTTAGAAGGAGTATTCTATTTGGAAAACCCACAAAAAGTAAACATGATATTGGATAGGTATGGTATTGACAAAGATCCAGAAAATTATTTGATTATAACTAGGGAAATATTTTCTAATGGTAGGAGTGTGTCTAGGGTTAATGGTAGAACTGTCACATTAATCATGTTGAATGATATTACATCCAATTTGGTGGATATCCATGGTCAATATGAACATCAATCTCTATTGCAAATAGAAAACCATATAAAACTAATTGACACCTTTGGGGATTATGAGTTAAAAAGGCTATTAGAACAGGTGGAGGGAAAATATAAGGAATTATCACAGGAAAAAAGGAAATTAAAAGACTTAACTTTAGATTCTATAGAAAGGGACAGGGAGATGGATCTTCTCAAATATCAGATTGAGGAGATTGAAAATTCTAATTTGGATAAGTTAGATGAAGAAGAATTGTTAAGTGAATATAATAAGATATCTAATATTAAGGAAATAGAGATGGTATTAGGTGAAACTGCAAATATTATGAAGGATGATGGATATAATAATTACTCCATTGTAGATAGTATTAACAGGTGTATATCCAATATGAATAAGATTAAAGGTTATGGGGAGGAATTCGAAGAATACGGCAAAACCCTAGAGTATATAAATTATGAACTACAGGATCTTTATAGGAATATAGTAAATTATTTAGAAAAACTAGATATGGATAATGAAAGGTTGATGGAATTAGAAGAGAGAATAGATACTATTAATAAGCTCAAAAGAAAGTATGGAAATTCTATCGATGAAATTTTACAATATAAGGATAAAATCAAAGAGAGATACAATGTTTTACTAAATGTTGAACAAGCAATTGAAAAAATTAATACTAATATCAGCATAATGGAAGAAGAGTTGAGTCATAATTGTTCAAAGTTAACGGATTTAAGAAAAAAAATAAGTAAGAGCATAGAAAAAATGATTACCCAAGAATTGAAAGATCTCAATATGAACAATGTAGTCTTTAAGGTGGATTTTAAAAGGTTAGAAAGATTTACTGAAATAGGGTGGGATAAGATCGAGTTTTTGATATCAACCAATAAGGGGGAAGATTTAAAACCCTTATCTCAAATCGTATCAGGTGGAGAAATGTCTCGAATTATGTTGGCATTTAAGAGAATATTAGCAGACTATGACAATATCCCGACTTTGATATTTGATGAAATAGATACAGGCATAAGCGGAAGAACTGGACAAGTAGTTGGAGAGAAAATGAAGATGATTTCTAAAAATCATCAGGTAATTTGTATTTCACACTTGCCTCAAATTGCAGCTTTAGCCGATACGCATTTTTTAATAGATAAAGAAACTGTTGATGATAAAACTACTACCATCGTTAGAAAATTAGAAGATGAAGAAAGAATAGATGAATTATCCAGATTATTGGGAGGAGTGGATTTAACTGACACCACCAAATTGCATGCAAAAGAAATGTTAGAAATGTCAAAACGCCTAAATGGCAATTGAAAGAGCTAATGTATTTGAAAATTTATCCAAAAAAGGCTTCTTCAACAAGATAGAGGCCTTTTTATTTTTTGTCAATATATATTTATCTTAACATTATAATTAATTTTTTTAAGTATAAATCATAAGGAAAAAGGCTAAATTATATTTACGCTTAAAATTATTTTTGGAGGTGAACAAGCTAGAGGGAAAAATAGGGGAGTGATTGTACTTGAATAGAATTAGAGAAAATAAAAGATATATTTTATTAACAATATTAGGATTAACTTTTTTTTATATAGTTCAACTAATGAATGTATTATACTACCCTAATGAGATAAATATCGTAAAAGGCGAAAATAGAAGCATAGATATATCATTTCCTTTTTCTTTAAATATATTAGAAGAAGACAATATCATAGTACAATCCACTTATAATGAAAGTAGATTTGGAGGATTTAAGAAAAACTATACTATTGATGGTATCCAAACTGGAGGAGTACAATTTCAGCTAAAATTACTAGGTATAATACCCATCAAAAAACTGGATGTAAATGTTGTCGAAAGGCCACATCTAGTGCCAGGTGGCAATGCTCTTGGAGTTAGGATAAACACTAAAGGAGTTTTAGTCGTTGCAGTAACGGATATATTAGGTATAGATGGTAAAAGATATAGCCCCGCCAGAGAAGCGGGTATAAAAGCAGGAGATACTATATTAGAAATAAACAATGTAAAGGTAAAGGATGCTGAACATGTGGTTGATTTATTAAATCAGGTTAAGGATAAAAAAGTTAAGATCTTAATTGAAAGAAATAAAAATCAATTTGAAACGAAAGTAACACCTGTTAAGAGTATGCAGGATAATTGTTATAGATTGGGAATTTGGGTAAGGGATAGAACTGCTGGAATAGGGACTTTGACTTTTTATGATAAGGAAAGCAAAGCTTTTGGGGCCTTAGGCCATGGAATAACGGATATGGATACAGGCAATCTATTGAATATAGAACATGGAAAGATAACGGGGGCAAAAATAGCAAATATAGAACAGGGTAAAAGAGGGAGTCCAGGAGAAATAAGAGGAATTTTTTATGAAACCGAAAAGGTAATGGGACAGATAACCAAAAACTCCCCTTATGGAATATTTGGGTTTGTAGAGGATGAATTTATAAAATTTAATAATAAAAAACCCATCCCTATAGGTTTTAAGGAGGAGGTTAAGGAAGGAAAAGCCTATATATTAACGACTGTAGATGATGATAAGGTAGAAAAATTTGAAATAGAGATTTTAAAAGCCCAGCCTCAACAATATCCAAGTGGGAAAAGTATGACTATAAGAATTACGGATAAGGATTTGCTACGAAAGACTGGAGGGATAGTACAAGGGATGAGCGGTAGTCCTATAATTCAAAACGGTAAATTAATCGGAGCAGTAACCCATGTATTTGTAAATGATCCTACTAAAGGTTACGGGATATATATAGAATGGATGATAGAACAGTTAAGCAATCAACAGCAATTAGAAAAAAAATTAGCGAATTCATTTTATTGATAGGTTTACACCTATCTTTTTTTTAAAAAAGTAAAGAATTTTAATAAAAGAGAAGGAAATAGAGATTGTTTGTCGAATTAATATTAGTACCAATAATTCTATACAGGGGGTAGTTTAATTGGAGAAAATAAAAGTATTGATAGCGGACGATAATCGAGAATTTTGTGAAATCTTGAGTAAATTTCTATCTAGGGAAGGAGAGTTTGAGGTAGTTGGTATTGCTAAGGATGGGTTAGAGGCTTTAGATAAGATTAAAGAAGAAAATATCGATATTTTAATACTTGATATTATTATGCCACATTTAGATGGTCTAGCAGTATTAGAAACAATACATACATTGGAACTGGAAAAAGTACCAAGGATTGTAGTATTATCCGCAGTAGGACAAGACCAAATTACTCAGAAGGCTATTGAATTAGGAGCAGATTATTATGTTGTAAAACCATTTGATTTTAATGTATTTATAAAAAGATTAAAACAAATTGCTGGTATTAGCGAAAATCAACCTATAGTTACAAAAAAGGATTATGTAAATATTCCAAATACAAGTAGAGCTATGAATATAGATATCACAAAAAGTTTAGAAGCAAGAATTACAAATATAATCCATGAAATTGGGGTACCTGCTCATATTAAAGGATATCTATACTTACGAGAAGCAATATTAATGGTAATTGAAGATATAGAATTATTAGGTGCAGTTACCAAGGAATTATATCCTAGCATAGCGGAAAAATTCAAAACCACCCCAAGTAGAGTAGAAAGGGCAATAAGACATGCAATTGAAGTAGCTTGGACAAGGGGAAAAGTAGATACTATAGAAAATATCTTTGGTTATACAGTCAATACTAACAAGGGCAAACCTACAAACTCTGAGTTTATTGCTATGGTGGCTGACAAATTGAGATTAGAAATGGAAATGATGGAGGGAAGTGTTTAATAGGTATTATAAGCTAAATTAAATCTGAAAAGCCAACCCTATAAGCACAGTATCAGCAAAAGGTTTTATAAGACGACTCCTTAATTTAGTATTAACTAGATAAGGATTCGTCTTTTATTATGTAAAAGCCAATGATTTTATATTGATTAATACTATAAAGATATATCTATCAATAACTTTTAACGACACTGAGGCTCATAATTAATATTATCATAATTGATAAATATACTAATATTGTCGTTCTATGGAATTAAATATTTTTTGATGCAATATGATATTATGTTATAATAAATTCTGTAGATGTTATGGTTATATTATATTTGGCAATAATTATAACAAACTGGGAGGATTTCCATGTATATAAAAGGAACTATTAGAAAAGATAGAATAACTAAAAATTTAGTCGACAGATTGACAAATGGAGATATTGCCTTAATAGCTCATAAGGATTTGGACGAGGTAGCAGCAATTTCATTGGCTGAAAAAAAGGTAAAGTGCGTGATAAATGTTTGTGAAACTATCAGTGGAAGATATCCAAATCAAGGTCCATCTGTGCTATTAGAAGCTGATATCCCTATTTATGAATGTAAAGCTGATTTATTTGACATGGTAGATGAAGGTGAAGTAATAGAGATTGTTGAAGATAAGATTATCTTAAATGGAAAGAGAGTAGCTGATTGTCAGCTCTTAGATAAAAATATGATTGAAAAGTTACTAAATATTGGATATGCTAATATAGAAAAGGAATTGGAATTGTTTATTGAAAATACCCTAGAGTATGCAAAGAAGGAAAAGGGGTTAGTAACCGGGAAAATCGATGTTCCTAAGACTAAAACCAAAATAGAGGGAAAACACGTCTTAGTGGTTGTAAGGGGTAAAGATTATAAGATGGATTTGGAAGCCATTAAGTCCTATATAGACGAAGTAAAGCCTATATTGATTGGGGTAGATGGAGGAGGAGATGCCTTATTAGATTTTGGCTATAAACCCCATATATTAGTAGGGGATATGGATAGTGTATCCGACAAGTGCCTAAAGGCTGCTGATGAAATAATAGTACATGCATATCCAGATGGGCGAGCGCCTGGACTAAAAAGGGTTGAAGAATTAGGTATTAAAGCACAAATTTTTCCTGCACCAGGGACCAGTGAAGATATAGCTTTGCTTTTAGCTTATTCTAATGGGGCTGATTTAATAGTTGCAGTGGGAACCCATTCTAATATGATTGACTTTCTTGAAAAAGGTAGAAAGGGTATGTCAAGCACCTTTTTAGTAAGATTAAAAGTAGGCTCTATATTAGTCGATGCAAAAGGTGTAAATAAGCTTTATCATAGCAGTTTCAAACTGAAATACGTTGTGGGAATAACAATTGCTGCTTTAATACCCATATTAGTGGTCACCTTTATGCATCCTTTAATGAGAGAGTTATTAACACTATTCAAGATCAGGATTAGGATGATGTTAGGATTGTAGAGGAGGAATTTCCATGATACCGAACATGAAATTTTATGTAATATCCATAGTTGCCATATTTGCTGCACTAGGAATAGGAATATATATTGGTTTTACTCTTGATGCCCAGAGTATTATAGTGGAACAGAAGGAAGACATCGCCGCTAAGATAGAGGAGAGATTCGACTTTTTATCCGATGAAAATAAGCGATTAAAGGGAGCTATAGAAGCTGTTGAAAAAGAGAAGGATATGTATAAAGATTTTATTGACTCAACTTATGAACAGATTGTAAAAGGGAAATTAAATGGCCTTAAAGTTGCTATTATTGAAACTAAATCTGATTATATGTATTCAGGAGTAGGACAAATTTTAGAGACGGCTGGTGCTAGTATTATCAACATAACTACCATCAACGATAGGATTTTAAATGAAGAGTTATTAGCTGAAGAAGTCTATAAAGAATTGGATATTTCGGCTGTAGATAATCAATTAATATCAAAGGCTTTAGTTGAATTAACACATTCTATTTTAGCAGGTGAAGAAACTGAACTGGTGTCAAAGCTGATTGAGAAAGGTTTTATTGATGTTATAGGTTTGATTAACAAGTCAGTTGATTATGTAATAATAGCAGGAGGCAGCACCCAGGAAGAAAAAGAAAGACTTAACTTAATAGATAAGGTGATAATCGATACTGCAAAAGCATTGGATAAACAAGTTATAGGAATAGAAAAAGAAAATACAAATTTTTCTTACATGGAAGCTTATAAAAAATTTAGAATTAGTACTGTCGATAATGTAAACTCTAATATAGGGAAAGTGTCCTTGGTATTAGCTATGGAAGGTAGACCAGGCCATTATGGTGTAAAAGCAACAGCTGAGGAAATTACACCAAAATCTAACTTACCACCTATAGAATACTCTAAGGAGAGATAATATGGAAGGAAAGAAAGTATTAATAGTAGTACCAGTTTATAATGAAGCAGATAGGATAATGGATACAATTAAGGGTTTGAAGAAAGTCCAGTTAATCGATGAAATATTAGTAATAGACGATGGGTCTACTGACGATACTGGCGAAATAGTAAAAAAACTAGACGTAAAACTGATTACATTGGCTAATAACAGAGGGAAAGGCTATGCTATGAGGAAGGCTATCAAGGAGGCTAAATACGACTATATAGGCTTTGTTGATGGGGATTTAGGAGAGAGTAGTTCTGAAGTGGAAAAGTTAATAAAACCTGTCATATCAAACGAAACCGATTTTACCATAGCAAAGTTTCCTAAAGCCTCTGCAAATACCAATACTAAAGGGGGATTTGGTTTAGTAAAAAAATTGGCAAGAAATGGTGTACGTTTTTTTACGGGTAAGGAAATGGAAACATCCCTTTCTGGCCAAAGAGTTTATAAAGGGGAAATCATGGATTCAATCGAATATATACCAGATGGATATGGAATTGAAATAGCAATGACTATACAAGCATTGAAGGCTGGTTATAGATTTAAAGAAGTGCCGGTAAATATGACTCATAGGTATACCGATAGGTCCCTTAAAGGATTTATACATAGAGGAAAGCAGTTTATAAGTATATTGAAAACACTAATAGTTTTATCATTAAGAAGGTGAGTTTATGGATTATATAAATGTCGTTAGTTTTGCCATTAGTTTAGTATTATCCTATATCGGTGTACCCATGATTTTAAATATGTTGTCAAATAACGATATTGTAAATCCCAACTATAGAGGAGATAATATACCATATACTATGGGGCTATCCTTTATATTTATCCAAACAATAACTGTATTTCTTATTATGCTTATTACAAGACAAAATATCGACTATTTAAGCTTATATCTAATAGCCTTTGTCTTAATGGGTTTAGTGGGTTTACTTGACGATTTAATTGGAGATAAGGACGTTAAAGGATTTAGAGGGCATATTAAGGCTTTTATTAAAGGAAAGTTGACAACAGGAGGAATTAAAGCAGGAGTTGGCTTTGTTTTATCCCTTTTTATTTCCCTTTTGGTCAGCAGGAATTTAATAGACATAATAATGAATATATTTGTTATAAGCCTGTTTACCAATTTAATAAACTTATTCGACCTTAGACCGGGTAGGTCTATTAAGTTATTCATTATGGTCTCTATTATAATGCTAGTAATCAGCCTTGTTAAGGATTTTAATTTCCTCTTATATTCTATCTATGGTTTATTAGTTATATATTTTCCTATGGATTTAAAGGCTAAAGTCATGATGGGAGATGTAGGTTCTAATGTTTTGGGTATTACATTAGGCATATATTGTGTATATACTCAAGGAAGGCTGGTTAGAGCAATCTTTCTATTAATATTAATAGTTCTACACATATTAGCTGAAAGGGTATCCTTTTCAAAGGTCATAGAGAGAAGCAAGGTACTAAGATTTATTGACAATCTAGGAAGATAGGGGGGATTAATCTGTTAAGTTATAGGAAAGCTAAGGTAGCAGAAATCGAAGAAAAATACGATCATATCTCATGGATTAAGGTTGATATAGACGGATTGGTTTCTAGGGCCGTAAATTACAATGATTTAACTGGACCCGTAAAGGAAGGAGATTTGGTTATAATTAATACCACGGCAGTTGAATTATCTTTGGGAACTGGAGGGGTTCACTTCGTAATTTTCAATTACAGCAATGAATCCAAGGCCTTAGAGGGAGAAGGGCATATTATGAAGTTAAGATATACACCAAACCAATTCAGGGTACTAGCAGTAGAGGAAGAGGAGAGTAAGTACCATCATGTATTCAATGAATTCAAATCTTTGAACGGGCATATGGTAATTGTAGGAACATTACATAGTATGCTAGCCCCTATGGTAGCCATGATAAAGTGGTTAGACGACAGTATAAAGATTAATTATATAATGACCGATGGAGGTTCTTTACCCATACATTTTAGCAATACAGTACGAGAGTTAAAAGAAAAGAAGCTAATCCATGGGACCATTACTATTGGCCATGCCTTTGGTGGGGATTTAGAATGTACAAATATCTATACTGGATTGATTGCAGCCAAAGAGATTTTAAAAGGTGATGTAACCATTATCACAATGGGACCGGGTATCGTAGGAACGGGAACTAAGTATGGCTTTAGTGGGATAGAACAAGGCTATATTATTGATGCTGTTAACACATTAGGTGGTGAAGCCATTATAGTGCCAAGAATTAGCTTCAAGGATAGAAGGGAAAGACACTATGGAATGAGTCATCATACCAGGACTGTATTAACCGAAATTGTAAAAACAACTGGTAGATTGATTTTACCAAAATTAGACGATTCAAAATCGAGTATAATAAAGGAACAGATCAAGGATTTAAAATTAGATTCTAAGTTTGCAATAGAATATGAATCTGGAGATTATATTTTAGAAGCATTAAAATATTACAAGCTTAACATTACAACTATGGGACGGGGTTACCAAGAGGATGAAGAATATTTTAAAACCCTTGGTGCTATAGGCAATTATGTTTTTAAAGGGTTAAAAGATAGGGGAGGATTGATCTAATGACTTGTGAAGAAAAAACCATGAAATCTGAAAGGATTTATGAGGGGAAAATAGTAAATTTAAGGATAGACACAGTGGAGCTGCCAGACAAAAAATACTCTAAAAGGGAAATTGTGGAACACCCAGGTGCTGTGGGAATAATCCCTATAACTGAGGATGGTTCCATAATTTTAGTTGAACAATATAGGAAGCCAGTAGAAAAAAAATTAATAGAAATACCTGCTGGAAAGATTGAAATCAATGAAGAACCTAAAGAAACTGCTATAAGGGAATTAATAGAAGAAACGGGATATAAAGCAGGTAAAATGGAATATATATTGGAATTTTACACTTCACCTGGATTTACCAATGAAAAAATCTATTTATTCCTAGCTACTGAATTAGAATATGTAGAAGAAAATCCAGGGGAGGATGAATACATCCAAGTCAAAAAAATACCTATAGAAAAACTTGTAGATATGATAGATAAAGGGGAAATAATAGATAGTAAAACTATTATAAGCATTTACTTTGCCATGAAGTATTTAAAGGCTAAATAGGTGAGTATGTGATAATATCCTCCTACAAAGCATATTATTTCATATAGGCTTGTATTATTTGAAAGGAGGATTTATCATTGGCCAATAGGATTAAAAGATGGCTACTTAATAAACTTCAAGAACATTTTGTTATACTTTTTTTAACAACCATAGTTTTTATACTTGGAATAATATTTGGAGCAATAACCATTAAGTTATTAGATGCAAATCAAAGGAATGAAATGATGTCTTTTTTTAATAGTTTTTTCAAGAGTATAGATAAAAGCAATTTTACTAATTTTACCATATTAAAACAATCTTTAATAGATAATTTTAAAACTGTAGGGTTAATATGGATATTGGGTATAGTCTTTATTGGTATTCCATTGATACCAGCCATAGTTTTGTTCAGAGGTTTTGCTATAGGATTTACCGTTGGGTTTTTAGTAAACGAATACGGAGCTAAGGGTTTTGCATTTTCAATTTTAGGTATATTACCTCAAAATTTATTTATTATTCCGGGTATAATATCTACTGCATCAATAGGTTTGACTTTTTCCATCAAAAATATAAAGATGAGAAAGTTTCGCCTGATTCATAACAATTTCTTTACAAGGGTTCTAGATTATACTATTATGCTTTATTTATTTTCTATTATAATATTTTTAGGTTCCATAATAGAAGGGTATATTTCTCCATTCTTTTTACGAATGCTGACAGATTATTTAGGCTAGGCTTATTAAGGAGGTTATTGAAGAATATTTTATTAGTAGTAAAGGAGAAGAGGTATGACCGAATCTATTTTAAAAAACTATATAGCTTATATGAAAAATGATAAGGCATTAACTTCTAATACTTTAGAAGCCTATATAAGGGACATAACTCAATTTAAAGAATATTTAGTACAAAACAATATTAAGGATAGTACTAAAGTAAATAAAACTATAATTATTACATATTTAATGTTTTTACAAAAAGAGGGAAAGGCGCCTTCTACAATTTCTAGGAATTTAGCCTCAATTAGATGTTACTATCAGTATATGTTAAATAATAATTTGATCAAAGAGGATCCAACATATAATTTAAGGTCCCCTAAACCAGAAAGGAAGTTACCCAGTGTACTGACAAAGGAGGAAGTGGACATATTACTGTCCCAGCCAAAGGGAGATGACTTTAAAGGAGTTAGGGATAAGGCTATGCTGGAGTTACTATATGCAACTGGGATTAGGGTTTCTGAAATTGTAGCTTTAAACTTAGATGATGTAGATTTAGAGTTGGGACAACTTATTATAGAGGATGATAGACTGGATGTAAGAGTTATACCAATAGGAAATATGGCAATAAAATATTTAAAAAAGTATATATATGAATACAGGGAAAAGGTTTTAAAAAATGAGGATGAAGAGGCCCTATTTTTGAATTATAATGGGAATAGATTATCAAGACAAGGATTTTGGAAAATAATAAAGGCTTATTCAAAACAATCGAAAATTGAGAAAAAGATTACTCCTCAGACCCTAAGACATTCTTTTGCTGTCCATTTGTTGGAAAATGGAGCAGATATAAAAACTGTACAAGAAGTACTTGGTCATTCAGATATTTCCGCGACTCAAATTTATACCTTTGCAATGGAAAATAAAAGATTAAGGGATGTATACAAAAAGACACATCCCAGAGCATAGGAGGGGATATTATGGATTATATGGTAAAACTAAAAAACAGCATAGATTTCATTAAGGGAAAAGTAGAATTTGATCCCGAAATAGGTATTATCCTTGGTTCTGGTTTGGGAGATCTAGGAGAGAAAATAGAAGATCCATTAATATTTAAATACGAAGATATTCCAAACTTTCCTAAATCAACGGTAGAAGGGCATAAAGGGCAGTTAATTTTGGGCAAGTTGGGAAATAAAAATGTGGTAGCTATGCAGGGGCGATTCCATTATTATGAGGGTTATTCCTTGATGGATGTAGTGTTTCCCGTTAGAGTGATGATAGGATTAGGTATAGAAACATTAATCGTAACCAATGCTGCAGGTGGAATTGATGAAAGTTTTACACCTGGAGATTTAATGATTATTGAAGACCATATAAATATTACGGGTCAAAATCCTTTGATAGGAAAAAATTTTGATGAATTAGGGCCTAGATTCCCAGATATGAGTAAAGCTTATAATAGGGAACTTATAGATATAGCTAAAAGGGTGGGAGAAGATTTAGGATTAGATTTAAAAGAGGGTGTATATATGTGGTTTACTGGGCCAACCTATGAAACTCCAGCTGAAGTGAGGCTTGCAAAGAATTTAGGAGCATCAGCGGTTGGCATGTCAACGGTACCAGAAGTAATAGTAGCCGTTCATCAAGGTATTAGAGTATTAGGCATATCTTGTATAACCAATATGGCAGCAGGTATATTGGACCAAGCTCTAAGCCATGAAGAAGTTATTGAAACCTCTTTAAAGGCTAAGGATAGTTTTGAAAAATTAATAATTGGCATATTGTCAAGTATTTAAATGGGGGGTAGCAGATGAGAATTTACGATATTATTAAAAATAAGAGAGATAAGAGGGAACTTACTACTGCAGAAATAGAATATTTTATAGAAAATTACACAAATGGGAAAATTCCTGATTATCAAGCATCGGCTCTGTTAATGGCCATCTATTTTAATAAGATGAATAAAAGGGAAACTTTGGATTTAACTAAAGCAATGATAAATTCTGGAGATACAGTAGATTTATCTAGAATTCAGGGGGTAAAAGTTGATAAACACTCAACGGGTGGAGTTGGTGATACTGTTACCCTAGTAGTAGGGCCTATGGTTGCAGCATGTGGTGTCCCATTTGTAAAAATGTCGGGTAGAGGATTAGGGCATACTGGAGGTACATTGGACAAGCTAGAATCTATAAGAGGCTTTAGAGTCGAACTCGATGAAGAGGAATTTATAAGAAACTCAAACGAAATAAATATTTGCATATGCAGTCAAACTGCTAACATAGCACCGGCTGATAAAAAGCTATATGCCTTAAGAGACGTGACTGCTACTGTGGAGGACCTATCTTTAATTGCTAGTAGCGTAATGAGTAAAAAATTGGCTATTGGTTCCAATGCCATTATATTAGATGTAAAAATTGGAAGTGGAGCTTTTATGAAGGATTTAGATGATGCTATCCAGTTAGCTAAAGCAATGGTTGATATAGGGGATGGCTATGGAAGGGAGACGATAGCTGTACTATCAAATATGGATGAGCCTTTAGGGAAAGCTGTTGGCAATGCCTTAGAGGTTAAGGAAGCTATAGAAACTTTAAAGGGGCAAGGCCCAGAAGACTTATTCGAATTGAGCTTGTTATTAGGGTCTAAACTACTAGTATTAGCTAATAAAGTAGAAAATGAAGAAGAAGGTAAAAAAATGTTAATAGATGCGGTTGAAAGTGGAGCGGCTTATGAGAAATTTAAAGAGTTAGTAAAGTATCAGGGGGGAGATTTAAACCAGATAGAAGATTTAAATTTACTTCCTAAGGCTGAACATGTAATTGAGGTGAGAAGTAAAAAAGAAGGCTATGTAAAATCATTAAATGCTGAAGAAGTAGGCAAGTGTGCTTTAATGTTAGGAGCAGGTAGAGAAAACATGGAATCTATTATAGACCATTCAGCTGGAATTGTGCTTAAAAAGAAAGTAGATGATGAAGTAAATAAAGGTGATGTTTTAGCCGAAATTCATTGTAATGATATAGATATGGCCAAAAAAGTAGAAGAGCATTTACGTGAAATCTATAAGATTGGTGCAAAAAATCAAGAAGTAAAAAAATTGATATATGGTTTGGTAACCAAAGATGGTACTGAGCTATATTAATATATAATATTTAAGTAAAAAGCATCCTAAAAATGATAGCAGGATGCTTTTTTTCGTTAAAATGTTCTTATGTTTTTTATAATAGTCTGTATAAGTGAGGATTTTAATGGATACCATAAAAGTAAACATTAATTTAGGAGGGTATGTTGTGGCTAGAAGAATTATCTCGTTAATTTTATCATTAATAATCTGCTTTTCCATGCCTGTAGAACTTTTCGCTGAAGATAAATTAGATATTCAGGCTAAATCTGCCATATTAATGGATTATAATACTGGTGAAATTCTGTATGAAAAAAATCCTCACGATAAAGTACCTCCTGCCAGCATAAGCAAAATAATGACCCTTTTATTAGCCATGGAAGCCTTAGAATCAGGCAAAATTAAACTATCCGATAATGTAAGAATAAGTGCTCATGCAGCGGGTATGGGAGGTAGTCAACTGTGGTTGGAAGAAGGAGAAAGTCAGACTGTTGAAAATTTACTTAAAGCCATAACAATAAGGTCGGCAAACGATGCTTCCGTAGCCTTAGCTGAGTATATAGCAGGTAGCGAAGAATTATTTGTTAGGATGATGAATGATAAGGCAAAAGCTTTAGGAATGAAAAATACTAACTTTATGAATGCCTCAGGGTTACCTAATGAAGAGCAGTATGTATCAGCCTATGATGTAGCATTGATGTCAAAGGAGCTATTAAAACATGATGAAATACATAAGTGGTTAACCGTATACATGGACGAAATATTGGTAGGGAAAAAGAAAGATAAGGTACAAAGCCTTGTAAATACCAATAGGCTGATAAAGGATTATGAGGGTGCTACTGGAATTAAAACTGGCTCAACTAGTAAGGCAGGCTATTGTCTGGCTGCATCTGCTAAGAGGGGAAATCTACAGTTAATTGCAGTAGTAATGGGCTGCGAAACTTCCAAGATAAGGTTTGATGAAGCCATGAGGCTATTGGATTTTGGATTTGCCAATTATGATTCTATAACCGTGGGAAGAAAGGGAGATATTTTAGGAAAGGTACAGGTTCACAAAGGAAGCATTTCCTCCATAGAGGTGATTTTGGAAAGGGATAGCTTCATATTGATATCTAAAGGAGATAAGGCCAATATCAGTAAGGAAATTGTTTTACCCGAATATATTGAAGGACCAGTAGAAAAAGGGCAGGAAATTGGTCACTTAATAATTAGAGTAGATGGAAGCTTAGTAGATAGGATAAATTTAGTATCAAAAACAAGGGTAGAGAAGGCTGGTTTTAAAGAGATGTTCAAAAAAACCGTTAAAAGTCTCCTAATTGCTAAATGATTTAAATATTATTTGTATTTTGTCTGAAAACATAATAAAATATATTCAGATATAGAACCTCGGCTAATAAGTCGAGGTTAAATAATTAAAAGGAGATAGATTAAATGTATGATTTTATATTAAGACTTCCTGGCTTGTTACTAGCAATAGTTATCCATGAATTTTCCCATGGATATATGGCATATATGTTAGGGGATAACACCGCTAAAGAAGCAGGGAGATTATCCCTCAATCCTTTAAAACATCTGGATTTAGCAGGTTTTATATTTTTGCTGCTTTTTAGGTTTGGATGGGCCAAGCCTGTACCTATAAATTCTATCAATTTTAAAAATAGAAAGAGAGGCACAATATTAGTATCTTTAGCTGGACCATTATCAAACTTTTTTCTGGCTATAGTAATTGGATATATATTATCGGAAGATATTGTAAGCAACTATATTTTGTTAAATATTTTAATCGTTGCTTTATGGTATAATATAATGTTGGGGGTCTTTAATTTATTACCCTTTCCTCCTTTAGATGGTTCAAAAATATTAGCTAGTTTACTACCTACTAAATTTGAGTATCTATTCTACAAATACGAAAGATATCTATATATAATTTTAATAGTGTTAATTATAACCGATACGATTGACAAGATTCTTAGCCCGTTAATCTACATCAGTATGGATATATTAACTAAAATCATTATTTAACAGGAGTGGATTATGGAATACAAAATTGTGCTGGAAAGCTTTGAAGGCCCCATGGACCTTCTATTACATCTAATAGAGAAAGCAAAGATTGATATCTATGATATACCTATAAATGAGATTACAGAACAATATCTAGCTTATCTCTCTAAAATGGAGGAATTAGATTTAGAGGTAACTAGTGATTTTTTAATAATGGCTTCAACGCTACTTGAAATTAAGTCTAAATTGCTGCTACCTCAACCAAAGAAAGAAAAGTCTGAAGATGATACTGAAGATGAAGGAGATCCAAGATTGGAATTGGTAAAAAAGTTAGTTGAATATAAGAAGTATAAGGAAGTTACGGTGACCTTTAGGCAGCTTGAGAACATACAAAATAAGGTTTATTATAAACCCCAAGAAGATTTGACTCCTTTTACAGACAAAGAAATTAGCCTTGAACAAATGGAGCTTACCGATCTTGTTAAGGCTATAAACAATATAGTGAAGAGAAGATATAAGGTCAGCGATCCAATCGTATTAAGTGAAATAGAAAGAGAAGAATATACACTTGAGGATTCAATGAAAAAAATAAAAAAGATGCTGGCTTCAAATAAAAAAATTAAGTTTAGCCAAATATTGGGAAAAACTTTCAATAGAAAAGAGATAGTTGTCTGCTTTCTATCTTTGCTTGAGCTAATCAAAACTAAATATATTAAAATATATCAAAAAAATAATTTTGATGACATTGTAATAATCAAAACTGATGAAGAGGGTGTATTATAAGTGGACAGAAGAGAATTAAAAGCCATAATCGAAGCTTTATTATTCGTTTGGGGGGATCCTCTATCCTTAAAAGATATTTCACAGATAGTTGAGCTAGATATAAGCCTAATAAAAGATGTATTAAAAGAAATGATGGATGAATTTGATTACAATCTAAGGGGATTAAAAATAGTTCAAGTGGAGGATACATATCAGTTATCTACTAGGCCAGAATTTTATCCTTGGATAAGTAAATTATCTCAAAATAAGGATAATAAAAGCCTTTCCAATGCAGCCTTAGAAACCCTTTCCATAATTGCATACAAACAACCAGTTACCAAAGCCGAAATCGAAGCTATTAGAGGAGTAAGATGTGATAAGGCTTTGGAAACATTATTAAATAAGAAATTAATAGAAGAAAAGGGTAGGCTAGAGAAAACTGGTCGACCAATACTATATGGAACTACTAAGGAGTTTTTAAGGTATTTTGGGTTAAAAGATATAGATGAGTTACCTCCTTTATTAGACATTGAACTAGATGATGAATTTGAGAACTTGGAGAATTAATTTTCTCACAAGTTTTTTTTGTATAAAATTTTTGAATTATACTGGAAATTTATGATAAAAATGAATCATTAAGTTTTATTATGGGAAAAATAAAGATTGCTACATTCTAAATGGGGTGAAGGGATGAAATATTTATTAGCTGTTCTGCCTGTAATTTTAATTATATTATTGATTATGCCTATAAAATTTATTATCGATTTTAAATATGGAATGGAACAGAATCGCCTTAAAATTGTCACCTCCTATCTATTTGGGTTAATTAAACCCGAAATCTATCCTTTTGATGAGGAAAAACGTAGACGAAAGCATAAGACAGGCTTACTAGGTAGAATAAAATCGCTAAAAAGGGATGAAGACTATAGATTTTTTTTAGAAGCTATTTGGGATAAGCTTGTTATAGATAGTATTAATTTGGAAACTAGGATTGGTTTTGAAGATGCATATTATGTTGGAGTAACGGTTGGCTTTCTTTGGTTTATTAAAAGTTTACTTTTTAGCTATCTATTAAATAAAAAGGATGTAAAAAGGTTAAATTATAATGTAATTCCAGTTTTTAAAGAAAATCAATTGGATATCCAATTTAATTGCATAATAAAAATTAGAATGGTTTATATTATAACTGTATGGATTTGGATGTTAAAATCAAATAGAGGTGGTGAAAAACTTGACAGAGCATCCTATAGAAGGATTAATGAAAACTACAATGAATAGTTTAAAAGAGATGGTAGATGTTAATACTATTGTTGGAGATCCTGTTCAATCACCGGATGGATTAGTCATCATACCTGTATCTAAAATATCATTTGGATTTGCATCTGGAGGCAGTGAGTTTAATAAGAATAATCGTTCATCTGAGCATGAATCCCAGGGAACAAAGTTGCCTTTTGGTGGGGGAAGTGGAGCTGGGGTTTCTGTACAGCCAGTAGGTTTTATAGTGGCTGGCAATGGTCAGATCAAATTATTGACTGTAGATGAGGGTAACACAGCCTTAACTAGCTTGTTCGACTTTATAAACAAACTAGCAGACAATATTCAGACTTCCATAAAGAAAGACAAAGAACATAAGAGTGAAGTAGATAGATTAAAGGAGATACAGAATCCATCTTAGGAAGCAGAGTTTATCTGCTTCTATTAGTTTTATATAGGAGGAGGTATAACTTTTGTGGCGTAAATTGAGATTTTTAACAATATTAATTTTGTTGCTTGTGGGAACGAGTGTTTGTGCTGAAAAACCAAATATAAATGCGCAAAGCGCCATATTAATTGATAAACATTCACAGCGAGTTTTATTCAGCTATAATCCCCATATAAAACTTCCTATGGCCAGCACCACTAAGATAATGACTGCTTTAGTAGCCTTGGAAAAAGGGGATTTAAGTAGTTTAGTTACTGTGGATCAAGAGGCTGTGGGAATTGAAGGTTCAAGTATATATTTAAGGGATGGAGAAGTATTATCCTTAGAGGATTTACTATATGGATTAATGCTTAGATCAGGAAATGATTCTGCAGTTGCAATTGCAAATCATATAGGGGGAGATTCACAAACTTTCATTAAAATAATGAACGAAAAAGCTAAGGATATCGGTGCCATGAATACAAATTTTGTGAATCCCCATGGATTACATGCAGATAATCACTTTACAACTGCTTATGATTTAGCCCTGATAACAGCAGAGGCCCTTAAGATAGATAAATTTCAGGACATAGTAAGTACTAAAGTTTGGTATGCTAATAGGGATAAAAACAATATCTTCTATAATAAGAATAAAACTTTATGGGAATATGAAGGGGGAGATGGAGTAAAGACAGGCTATACTATGAGGGCAGGTAGATGTTTGGTTACAAGCGCTACAAGAGCTGATACCCAATTAATAGCAATAGTATTGAACGATAGAGATTGGTTTAAAGATTGTTATAAGCTGATGGATTATGGTTTTGAAAACTTTAAAAATTATGTAATATATGAAGAAGGACAATTTATAAAAAACATAGCTATACAAAATGGAGAAAAGGAACTTTTACATGCTGTGGCCAAGGAAAGCTTTTATTACCCATTAAAAGAAGATGAACTGGATAGAGTAAAAATAAATATTAATCTACCAGAATACTTAGAAGCTCCAATAAATAAAGGTGAAAAACTTGGTGATATAACGGTTTATTTAGATGGACAAATTATTCATAAAGGTAGTATAATTGCTAAAGAGGAAGTTGATCAACTATCAGTTATTAAGAGACTAATACGAAGGATAAGAAACAATTAAAGCCTATGGGCTTTTCTTTTTTGGTATTTTAATGAAGGGTAGAAATTGTTTTACAAAACTGAGTTCATTAGCTAAAATGGATATAGTATGAAAAGGAGGTTTAAGTTAATGAGACTACAAAAATATATTGCTCAATCGGGAATAACCTCAAGAAGAAAAGCTGAAGAACTGATTTTACAGGGAAGGGTTAAGGTGAATGATAAGGTTATAAGAAAACTAGGAACTAAAGTAGATCCAAAAAAGGATAGGGTAAAAGTTGACGATAGGATAATAAAATTGGAAGAAAAAAAGATATATATAATGTTAAATAAGCCCGTTGGATATGTAACTACCCTAAAGAGCAAACATGGCGATAAGATTGTGATCGATTTAGTAAAGGAAATAGAAGAAAGAGTTTTTCCTGTAGGAAGGTTAGATAAAGATACTTCTGGTTTACTATTAATGACTAACGATGGTGATTTAGCATATAAGTTAACCCATCCTAAATATGAGGTGTTAAAAACCTATTTAGCCTTAGTTGAAGGAGTACCAAATAGCAAAAAAATGAATAAATTTAGGAAGGGCTTAAAAATAGATGGAAGGAAAACTGCCAGAGCTTATATACGTTTAGTTAAAAATTATGGCGATTCTTCATTATTGGAGATATCCATTCATGAAGGAAGAAATAGGCAGGTAAGAAAAATGTGTGAACATATTAGACATCCGGTTATAAAACTAAAGCGAATAGCAATAGGTAAATTGGAATTAGGAGATTTGGAAGTAGGAAAATGGAGGTATTTGACTGATAAAGAAGTTAAATATTTAAAATCCCTAAAATAAATCTTATATATGATAATTAGATTGAGTAAACTTTATTTCATATTGACTATAAGATATAATTAAAATAGGAGTGAAAGCTAATGGTAACATTATCCCTAATGGGAAAAGATGATTGTGATGCGGTTATTAATATCCTTGTAGATAATGGGATTGAGGATGATCTAACAGATGGAATTATATATGTTCTAAAAGATAGAAGTAATATCATGGGAGTAGGGAAAATTTCAAATATGGGAAATTATGGGGTATTAAAATATATCATAGTAGACAAAAAATTCAGGGGTTTTAATTATGGTGAAAGCATCCTAAGGGGATTGCTATTCAAGTGTAGGTCCTTGGAAATTAGTAAAGTATATTACAGGAATCATGATGACTATTTATTAAAAGTGGGTTTTATTTCAAATATAGAATTCTCATCGAATAATTACAGCCTTGTCTTAGATATAAATGATTTTTTTAATAATTCCTGTTGTGGTGATATAGATGAGATTTAAACATTTTGTTAATACTGTGGATTTAGCAAGAAAAATTATGCATTATTATGTAAAAGAGGGATACAAGGTTGTAGATTGTACTGTTGGAAATGGGAATGATACTTTATTACTGGCAAAATTGGTAGGTCCAGATGGCAGGGTCTATGGTTTTGATATCCAGGCTGAGGCTTTATCAATAACTAAAGAAAAGCTTGTAAATGAAAAGTTGGATGAAAGGGTAGTCCTTATAAAAGATGGCCATGAAAACATAGATGAGCATATCTACGAAGAGGTAGATTTTGTCATATATAATTTAGGCTATTTACCAGGTGGAGACAAGGAAATCATAACAAAGGTTGACACGACTTTAACAAGCATAAAAAAGTCTTTAGCTTTACTGCGAAGCAACGGAATTTTATTAATAACCTGCTACACTGGGCATAAAGGTGGTCTTGAAGAGAAAGAGGGAGTAGAAAATTATCTAAGAAGTCTTAATCAACGAAAATACAGCGTTTTAGAGTTTAGCTTCAATAATCAAAGGAATAATCCGCCAATACTATATGGCGTTGAAAAACTATGATAGGAGGGGTTTAATTGGCAGGAGTAAAAATAACTGATACCATCTTAAGGGATGCTCATCAATCTTTGATAGCTACTAGGATGAGGACAGAAGATATGTTGCCTATAGCAGAGAAACTGGATAAGGTTGGTTTTCATTCCCTTGAAGTCTGGGGAGGTGCAACTTTTGATAGTTGTCTGCGCTTTCTAAAGGAAGATCCTTGGGAAAGGTTGAGGGCTTTAAGAAAAGCTTTTAAGAACACCAAACTACAGATGTTGTTAAGGGGACAAAATTTACTAGGCTATAAACATTATCCTGATGACGTAGTAGAAATGTTTATAAAAAAATCCATAGAAAATGGAATCGATATAATTAGGATATTTGATGCTTTAAACGATCCCCGCAATATTAAAAAATCAATAGAGGCAACAAAAAAGTATGGTGGACATGCCCAAGCGGCCATCTCATATACTACTAGTCCAGTTCACAATAATGAATACTATATTAAATTGAGTGTTGAGTTTGAAAAAATGGGTGCTGATTCTATCTGTATTAAAGATATGTCTGGTATATTGATGCCCTACGAAGCAGAAAAACTCGTAAAAGGTATTAAAGAAAATGTTTCTCTTCCAATTCAAATCCATTCGCATTTTACCAGTGGAATAGCTAATCAAACATACATGAAGGCAATTGAAGCTGGTGCAGATATTATAGATACAGCCATTTCACCTTTAGGAATGGGAACAAGTCAGCCGGCAACGGAGTCTATGGTTGCATCTTTACAAGGCTCACCCTACTACCCAGATATAGATATGGATTTACTATTGGAAATTACCGACTATTTTAAAGGGTTAAGAGATAAATACATGAAAGAAGGATTATTAAGCCAGAAGGTGCTCAATGTTGATGTTAGAACATTAAAATATCAAGTTCCAGGTGGGATGCTTTCAAATTTAGTTTCCCAATTAGAAAGCCAAGGGGCCTTAGATAGATTTGAGGAGGTATTAGAAGAGGTTCCCAAAGTTAGAGAGGATTTAGGTTATCCACCATTAGTTACGCCAATGAGCCAAATGGTTGGAACTACAGCTGTGTTTAACGTACTATTAGGTGAAAGATACAAGATGGTACCAAAGGAGGCTAAGAATTATGTAAAAGGACTTTATGGAAGGCCTGCGGTACCTATTAAGGAGGAGATTAAGAAAAAGATCATTGGAGATGAAGAAGTATTTACTGGAAGACCAGCGGACCTATTGGAACCAGAATTAGATAAGCTAAGGGAGGAAATTAAACAGTATATTGAACAGGAAGAGGATGTTTTAAGCTATGCCCTGTTTCCGCAAGTCGCCCTCGACTTCTTCAAATATAGGCAGGTGGAAAAGTATAAAATTGATTCCAACTTATTAGATGAAGAATTTAAAGTATATCCAGTATAAAACAAGCCTTTTAGGCTTGTTTTTTTTTCTAAATAATGAAACAAAACTTGCAAAAATAATAAATGTGCTTTAAAAATGAAATAAATCTTGCATAGTTGGTATAATTTTGATATTATATTAGTAGAAAATATCACAAACAAGGGGGAGCGGATTTTGAAAACGATTGAAAAGCTCAATATAGAAATAAACCTGTGTAAGGGGTGTGGTATATGCGTTGCCTTTTGCCCTAAAGATGTGCTTGAAATTAATAGTGGCAAGGTTAGAATAAAGGATATAAATTCATGTATCGAATGTGGTCAATGTGAACTAAGGTGTCCCGATTATGCTATCTATCTAGGAGGTAAGTAAAATGCCAAAGAGTAACGTAAAATTAATGCAGGGAAATGAAGCTTGCGTTGAAGGTGCAATAGTAGCTGGTATGGAATTTTTTGCAGGATATCCTATTACTCCTTCAACTGAAATTGCTGAGCTATCGGCTGCCAAGCTTCCTAAGATTGGTGGTAAATTCATTCAAATGGAAGATGAAATTGCAAGCATTAGTGCGACAATTGGCGCTTCTTTAACTGGTAAGAAGTCCATGACTGCAACTTCTGGCCCTGGTTTTTCCCTTAAACAAGAAGGAATAGGTTACGCAATTATGGCAGAAATCCCATGTGTAATTGTAAACGTTCAAAGGGGAGGACCTAGTACTGGATTGCCTACAGCCCCAGCGCAAGGAGATATTATGCAAGCTCGATGGGGAACTCATGGTGAACATTCTATAATTGCTTTGTATCCATCTACAGTAAAAGAGATTTTTTATACAACAATTAAGGCATTTAACTTATCAGAAAAATATAGAACACCGGTTATACTCTTAATGGACGAGGTTATTGGTCATATGAGGGAAAAAATAGAAATCCCCAATAAGGATGAAATCGAGATATATAATAGAAAGGAACCAACTCAAGCCCCTTCCGATTATAAACCTTATGAAATTAAAAATGGTGATATAGTACCTGAAATGGCCAGTTTTGGAAAGGGATACAGATATCATGTAACTGGTTTAGTGCATGATGAGACTGGATTCCCTACAAGCGATCATGAAGTTGCTGAAAAGTTGATTACTAGATTGGTTAATAAAATTGAGGCAAATAAAGACGACATAGTTGAATATGAAGAATATAGGCTAGAAGATGCTGATGAAGCAATTATAGCATATGGAGCAACAGCAAGATCTGCCAAATCCGCTATAGATACTTTAAGAGAAGAAGGAAGAAAAATAGGCTTATTTAGGCCTATAACCATTTGGCCTGTAGCAGAAAAACAAATAGAAGAGTTAGCTAAGAGGGTAAGGAGCATAACTGTGGTTGAGATGAACCTAGGCCAATATTTTGAAGTAATTGATAGGATTGCTGGAAAATATACTAAAGTTGTAAAGTATGGACGAGTTAATGGTGAACTGATCAATCCGAAGGAAATCATCGCTTTTATTAATAACAGGAGGGGTTAATAATGGTAAGCCATTTAGTTGAAAAATATTTTAGAACGGAGACTTTACCTCATATCTGGTGTCCTGGTTGTGGTAATGGTACGGTTACAAGGGCTATTGTAAAGGCAATAGATAATTTAGGCTTAGATCAAGACCAGGTATGCATTGTTTCTGGTATTGGCTGTTCTTCTAGGGCAGCTGGATATTTAGATTTTAATACAGTTCATACCACTCATGGGAGGGCATTAGCCTTTGCTACTGGAATTAAATTGGCTAACCCTAAACTTACTGTAATCGTTATAACCGGTGATGGGGATTGTGCGGCGATTGGAGGAAACCATTTAATCCATGCAGCAAGACGAAATATTGACATTACAACTATCGTGTTCAATAATAATATATATGGAATGACAGGAGGGCAATATTCCCCAACTACGCCTACTGGTGATAAAGGAACAACCGCACCTTATGGTAATATTGATGCTAATTTTGACCTTTGTAATTTGGCCGTCTCTGCAGGTGCAACCTATGTAGCTAGATCTTCCTTATCTAATCCAAATATGATAATTAAGCAGGTAGAAGAGGGAATAAAAAATAAGGGCTTTTCTTTTATTGAAACTTTAACAACTTGTCCTACCTATTATGGCCGAAAGAATAAAAAGGGCGATGGAGTGGAAATGATTCGATACTTAGGTGAAAAAACTATAAATAAAATTGCTTATGATAAACTTCCCGAAGAAAAGCGAAAGAACAAAATAATTATCGGCGAAATTTTTAGAGGAGATAGGCCTGAATTTACGGAGGAATATCAAAAAGTTATAGAATCTATTAAAGGGGAGATATAAATGGTACATCATGAATTAAGACTGAGTGGTTCGGGTGGTCAGGGTTTAATCTTAGCTGGTATAATTTTAGCTGAAGCAGCACTATACGATGGTAAAAATGTTGTTCAGTCACAATCCTATGGTCCTGAAGCAAGAGGAGGAGCTAGTAGGTCTGAGGTTATAATTAGTGATAATATAATCAATTACCCAAAGGCAGGTAAATGCGATTTATTATTGGCTTTGACTGAAAGTGCATACGATAAGTATATCGATTCCTTAAAAGATGGAGGAACTCTGATTTTAGATACTACTGTTAATAAGGTGCCCGAAAGGAAAGATATAAAAGTCTATACAATTCCAATTCTGGATACAGCTTCAAAGAAATTGGGGAAAGCTATGGTTGCAAATATTATAGCTTTAGGCAGTATCCAAAGGTTAACAAATCTTGTAAGTAAAGAAGCCTTGGCAAAAGCGGTATTAAATAGGGTCCCTCGAGGTACTGAAGAATTGAATAAGAAGGCCCTAGAGGAAGGATTTAATCTAATAAATAATCAAAAGGATAGATTATATGGAGAAGTATGTTGATTTAATTAAAGTAATACAAAATAACTTCCCACGTTTAAGTAAGGGGCAAAAATTAATTGCAGAATTTATTATGAATAATTATGATAGGGCTGCTTTTATGACCGCTGCAGCCTTAGGAGATGCTGTTGGCGTTAGTGAGTCTACAGTTGTAAGATTCGCTAATACTCTAGGGTATAACGGTTATAGAGAGCTTCAGAAGGAATTGCAGGAGTTAATAAAGAATAAATTAACTACCGTCCAAAGGATCTCATTAAGCTCTAATTTTACCGATTATGAAAATGCTTTAAAACAAGTATTGAAAAAGGATATGGATAATATCGATAAAACCATCAATGAAATAGATTATGTTGCTTTTAAGAAAGCTATTGAAATTGTTTTAGAAGCAAAAAATGTATATGTACTAGGCCTTAGAAGCTCATCTTTTTTAGCGGGATATTTAGGGTTTTATTTAAACTTTTTATTAGACAATGTTAAGGTGATAACAGCTGGTCCTAGTGATGTTTTTGAGCAACTATTAAAAGCTACTAAAGAAGACGTTGTAATCGGAATAAGCTACCCCAGGTATTCAACCAGAACATTAGAAGCTTTAGATTATGCTAAAGAAAAAGGTTGTAAAGTAATAGGTATAACAGACAGCTTAATTTCACCAGCAGCTCAATATGCCGATGTAACATTAATAGCTACTAGTAATATGCTGTCCTTTGTAGACTCTTTAGTAGCCCCAATGAGCTTAATAAATGCTTTCGTAATTGCTTTAGGTACTGAGAAAAAAGAAGAGACTACTTCTTATTTTGAAGATTTAGAAAAGATATGGAAGAAACATAATGTTTATAATACTAAAAATTCTAGTACTACAGACGGTTACAATGACATATAAAAAACTACCAGATTTCATGGTAGTTTTTTATATGGTGTTATATCATAATCAATGTTATCATAATTGATATTTTTTATCATATTTATAAATAACATCTAATCTGCTATAATATCTATATATCATGGCCCTACATACTTAAAATAATATGGAGGTATAATATGAAAAAAATATATTTAGTAAGACATGGGGAATCTGAATGGAATATCATAAAAAAAATACAAGGGCAGAAAGATACTCAACTTACACCTAAAGGGCTTAACCAGGCAAAGTTACTAGGAAAAAGATTAAAAGAAGATAATATAAAAATAGACAGAATATATTCTAGTGATTTAACCCGAGCATATAAAACTGCTCAAATTATAGCTGAAAATCTAAACCTAGATGTAACACCCATGAAAGAATTTAGAGAGATATCTTTTGGAATCTGGGAAGGGATGACCGATGATGAAATAATAAAAAACTACAAAAAAGAACAGATCTTGTGGAGGAATGAACCTGAAAAGTTACATGTTAAAGGTGCTGAAACATTAGAAGAACTCCAAAAAAGAGCGATGAAAGGAATCAACAAGATAATCCATCAAGATGTTAAAAACATCCTCGTAGTCTCCCATAGCGCTACATTAAAGACTATTATTTTGGGAATGTTAGGTATAGACTTGAATTTTTTTAAAAACCTAACAATTAGCAATGTAAGCCTATCTATAATTGAATTAAGAGATTATAATAATGTTCTTAAACTATTCAATGACACTAATCATTTAAAGGAGAATTAATATGAAAGTTGGAGTTATAGGTGGTGGTCCAGCAGGAATTATTGCAGCTGGATTTGCTGGATCAAGAGGTAAGGATGTAACTTTAATTGAGAAAAATGAAAGGCTAGGGAAAAAGTTATTCATAACTGGTAAAGGTAGATGCAATATAACTAATGCTTCGCCAATCGAGGATTTTTTTCCTAAGGTCATGACCAATAGAGAGTTTTTATATAGTAGCTTTTATTCTTTTACAAATGAGGATATCATAAGGTTGTTAGAATCCTACGGATTAAGGGTTAAAATAGAAAGAGGAAATAGAGTATTTCCAATATCGGATAAATCTAGTGACGTGCTGAAAGCTTTTAATCAGTTTCTAATTGATAATAACGTTAAAGTATTACTCAATAAAAAAGTTTTAGATATTACAAAATCTAATGATAAATTCCTAGTTAAACTCGATGACAAAAGCATACATAGCTTTGATAAAATAGTAATAGCAACTGGTGGTAAATCATACCCTACTACTGGTTCAACAGGAGATGGATATATTTTTGCAAGGAAGTTTGGCCACACTATTATACCTCTTAAACCATCTTTAGTTCCCATGGAAATGGAGGAAGATTGGATAAAGAACCTGCAAGGTCTAGCCCTTAAAAATGTTAATTTGATTACTAAGGTAGATAACAAAATACTCCACGAAGAATTTGGCGAGATGATTTTTACCCATTACGGAATTTCTGGCCCTATTGTGTTGTCGACTAGTAATGTTTTAAATAAATATACTGATAGCAAAATAAAGCTTTATATAGATCTAAAACCTGCCTTAGATGAAGAAAAACTGAATAGAAGGATCCTAAGGGATTTTGACAAATTTAATAATAAACAGATAAAGAATGGATTAATAGAGCTTTTACCTATGAAATTGATACCGGTAATTTTATATATTGCATCTATTGATGATTCTAAAACTATTAATCAAATAACTAGGGAAGAAAGGCTAAGGCTGGCAAGGACGATAAAAAGATTACCTCTAACCTTTAAAAAGTTTAGGCCCTTAAAAGAAGCTATTGTTACTTCTGGAGGTGTGTCTACTGATGAAATAAATCCATCTACTATGGAATCTAAACTTACATCAGGCTTATTTTTTTCAGGTGAAATAATAGATGTTGATGGACTAACAGGGGGGTATAACCTACAAATTGCCTATTCAACTGGTTTTTTAGCAGGAAATCATGTTTAAAATTCATGCTGGCCTTAATAATATTCTCATTATTTGTTAAAAATAAGCATAAAGTATTATAAATAAGCTTTTAGGAGGCCAGTATGAAAAGCTATTTTAATCATTTAGGGAATATGCTTATATTTCTATCGATTATATCATTTATAGCCCTATTGATAGTTCAAGGAGTTAATTATAACAAAGAATATATGACATTAAACCACATAAACAACGGAAATAAAATACACTCTCTATTTAGTTCAATAGATCCCTTAAATAAGGGGATAATAGTACTAAAAAACTTAAATCCTGATTACAGAAATATTTCCGTCTTAGTGAACGGGGAGTATGTAGCAGATTTTACAGCTAATGATGAAATTGAAATCCCAGTATATCATAATGACATAGTTGAAATTGACGGGACAAAATACGACAAAAGATTACAAGTCAAAGTAGTAGGAATTAGCAATAACCTGGAAGAGCCTAAATTAGAAACCACTGTTACCACATCTAGGAGTATAGAAATATTATCTAAAGTTCGATTAAAATAGCTTGTTTCATCCCATGATTTAATATATAATTATTAGAGGAAGTGATAATATGAAAGTGGTTTCGATTAGGGGAGCTACAACTGTTGATGCTAACGAAGAAATTGATATCATAAATTCTACAAAAGAATTGCTGTTAGAAATTGAAAAAAGAAACAATTTAATAAAAGAAAATGTTATCAGTATATTGTTTTCGGCAACTAAGGATTTAAATGCTGCATATCCAGCTAAAGCTGCCAGGTTATTAGGATATACACAGTGTGGTTTAATGTGTTTCAGCGAAATGGATGTTGATGGTAGTTTAAATAGGTGTATTAGGCTTATGATTCTTTATCAGGATTTTTTAGAGCAAACAGATGTAAAACATGTATATCTTAAGGGTGCAAAAATATTAAGACCAGATTTAAATAAATAATAGCAACAGACGCCACCAATAGGTGGTTATGTTTTTATTAGGAGGTTAAAATGAACAATAAAAGAATAGTCGTAGCAGTTGATGGGCCTGCTGGAGCAGGAAAGAGTACAATTTCAAAGCGAGTAGCCAAGATTTTAAACTTGGAATATATAGACACTGGAGCCATGTATCGTGCTCTGACTTTAAAAATACTTAGAAAAGGAATTAATCCTAAGGATGTTACAAAGATTATAGAAGTAATGGAAGAAACCATCATTTTCTTTAAAAATAATCATATTTATCTAGATGGGACAAAGGTAGATGAGGAAATAAGGAAAAATATAGTAAACAAACATGTTTCAGAAATCTCCAAGATAGGAAAAGTTAGGGAAAAAATGGTAGATATGCAGAGAAAATTGTCTGAATCTACCAATGTTATAATGGATGGAAGGGATATAGGAACCGTAGTCCTTCCTCATGCAAATTATAAATTTTTCATAACTGCTTCTGTTGAAGAAAGGGCAAGAAGAAGGTATAAGGAACTTTTAGAAAGAGGAGAGAAAAATATCTCCTATGATCAAGTTCTGTCTGATATTAAGGAAAGGGATAGAATTGACAGTACACGTCAAATCGCACCTTTGAAAAAAAGCCCAGATGCCCTTGTCATAGATACTACCAATAAAACCATAGATGAGTGTGTTAATCAAATCATTGGAATAATTGAAGGGAGGTAGTTATTTGTATTTTTATAAACTGGTTAGATTCTTAGCAATAATAGTTTTTAATATAGTTTTTAGAATAGATATTGAAGGGAAAGAAAATATCCCTCCTGAAGGCAGATTAGTATTATGCTCTAATCATATCAGCGCCCTAGATCCAATAATTTTAGCAATTGCCATACCTAGACCCATATCTTTTATGGCAAAAAAAGAATTGTTTAAAAACAAAATTCTTGCTAAAATTATATATAAATTAGGCGCATTTCCTGTCGATCGAGATGGATCGGATATTTCTGCTATTAGATCATCCTTAAGAGTTTTGAAGGAGGAAAAAGTATTAGGAATATTCCCAGAGGGAACCAGGGTATCTAGAGTGGATTTAGATAACGTAAAAGCAGGAGTTGGATTAATAAGTATTAAAGGTAAATCACCGGTTGTTCCCGTATATATTCAGTCAAATTATAATATATTTAGTAAAGTTATAGTAAGGATAGGCAAACCTATTCATTTAGACGAAAGTTTTGATAAAAAACTTTCAACAGAGGAGTATAGATCTATTAGCAGAGAGATCTTACAGGCCATCTATTCTTTAAATAAAATGTAGGAGGAAAAATTGTGAAAATTATAGTGGCTGAACATGCAGGATTTTGCTTTGGTGTTAAAAGAGCGATAGATATTGCTGAAAAAACTATATCGAATTCAGGAGGTGTAAATACTTATTCTTTAGGCCCTTTAGTCCACAACCCTCATGTAGTTGACAGATTAAATAAAAGAGGTTTAAAAGTTATAGATAGTGTGGACTCAGTAAAAGAAGGCAGGCTAATAATCCGTTCCCATGGGGTGCCACCTATTATTCAAAAAAAGGCAAAAGACACTAATTTAGATGTGGTAGATTGTACTTGTCCTTATGTAAAGTCAATACATAAGAAGGTGATAGACTATCATAGCAAAGGCTATAAGATAGTAATTGTTGGAGATAAAAATCATCCTGAAGTAATAGGAATTAACGGATGGTGCAATGATAAAGGAATTATAGTAAACAACGAAGATGAAGCAAGAAAGATCCCTGAATATGACAAAATATGCATTGTATCTCAAACAACTAACACCTTAGAAAAGTATGAAAAGTTGTCTAGTATAGTAGCTAAGAAGGGTAAGGAAGTTGAAAAATTTAACACCATATGTAACGCTACCAATCTACGCCAAAAGGCATGTGCAGAATTAGCCAAAAAAGTTGATGCTATGATTGTAATAGGTGGATATCATAGCTCCAATACCAACAAATTAGTGGAAATTAGTAAAAAATATTGCAATCAAGTATATCATATTGAATTATCTGAAGAATTACCTTTGCAGGAGGTATCAAAATTTAATACAATAGGAATAACTGCAGGTGCATCTACACCTGATTGGATAATTAAGGAGGTTATAGAAATAATGGAGAACATCAATAATAATGAAATAATGGAAGCAATTGAAAGCACATTGGTAGAAATCCGTAGAGGTGACATAGTAAAAGGCAAAGTAATATATGTAACAGACGATGAAATAATGGTTAATATCAACTATAAATCCGATGGAATAATTACAAGAGAAGAGCTTTCCAATGATCCTAATTTAACTCCAAAGGAACTTTATAAAGAAGGGGATGAAATAGAGGTATATATAATAAGTTTAGATGATGGCGAAGGCAATGTAGTTCTTTCTAGAAAGAGATTAGAAATTATGAAAAGTTGGGACGAGCTAGAAGATGCTTTCAACAATAAGGAAAAATTGGAGTGTACAGTTTTGACGGATGTAAAAGGAGGTTTATCCGTACTTGTAAATAGAGTAAATGGTTTCATACCAGCTTCTCAAATATCTGTCAATTATGTCAATGATTTAAGTTCTTATATTGGAGAAAAATTGACTGCAAGAATAATCGACTTTGATAAAAATAAAAGAAGAGTTGTTCTATCAAGCAGAATAATCGAAGAAGAAGAACTAGCTAAGAAAAGAGAAGAACTTTGGAATAGCTTAGAAATAGGAAAGGTTATAGAAGGTAAAGTTCAAAGGCTGACTGATTTTGGTGCCTTTGTAGACATTGGTGGCCTAGATGGTTTAATCCATATATCCGATCTATCATGGAATAGAATAAATCATCCTTCAGAAGTGGTTAACCCAGGTGATGTGGTAAAAGTTCAAGTATTAGACTTTAATAAGGAAAATAATAGGATTTCCTTAGGCTTAAAGCAAACTCTACCTCAACCATGGGATGTTTTCCTAAGTAAGAGGAAGATTGGGGATGTAGTATCAGGAAAGGTTGTAAATATGCTTGATTTTGGAGCCTTTGTCAGATTAGAAGAAGGCGTTGATGGGTTAGTTCATGTATCTCAAATTTCAAGGGAGCATGTAGATAAGCCATCAGACAAATTAGAAATTGGACAAGAAGTATCAGTAAAGATAATCGATATCAACCAAGAAGAAGAAAAAATAAGCCTTAGTATAAGAGCTTTAGAAAAAGAACTAGAAAAAAAAGAGGATAGCGAAATAGTTGAGGCTACGACTTATCAAAACCAGGATATAGATGTAAAAGTAGAAGATATTATCGATAACAAATAAAAATGTAAAGGGAATTGATGTATAATTTTTCAAAAAGTACAGATGATATAAGTGTGACCTCACAAACTACATCAAGACCCCCTTTACATTAGAATTTCTGTGGTTTTTACCACAGAAATTTTTACATTCTTATAAGTTTATCCTACTTATAAGTTCATCCTATTATATATGTTAAAGGGGAGGACTATGGCTAAGTACGAGAAATTTAAAGAAAATATTAATAACTTAATAAACATAGACTTAAATTTCTACAAAGAAAAACAGATGAAAAGAAGAATAACCTCGCTAATGAACAGAAATGGATTTAATGATTTTGACAACTATTTTTTAGCTTTAAAAACTGATAAAGTTCTACTCAACCAATTTATCAACTATTTAACCATAAATGTATCAGAATTCTATAGGAATCCATCTCAATGGAGAGTATTAGAAGAAGATATATTACCTGAACTTATAGCTAGAAGTGGAAAAAATTTAAAAGTGTGGAGTTCTGCCTGTTCTACTGGTGAGGAGCCTTATTCTTTAGTAATGTTGTTAAATAAATTTTATAAACTAAATGAAATAAAGGTTTTAGCTACCGACATTGATGAAGGGGCAATAGAAAAGGCTAAAATAGGTTTATACTCAGAAAAAGCTTTGCTCAATCTGCCAATAGAAAAGAAGACGAAGTACTTTGAAAAGGTTGGAGATTCATATAGGATAAAAGACGAGGTAATAAATCGTGTAGAGTTTAAAAAGTTAGACCTTCTAAAAGATCCTTTCCCAAACAATGTAGATTTAGCCCTCTGTAGAAATGTAATGATCTATTTTACTGAAGAAGCTAAGGAAATATTATATAAAAAGTTTCATGATAGCCTATCTAATAAAGGAATACTGTTTGTAGGTAGTACAGAACAGATAATATTACCTGAAAGGTATAACTTCCGAACAGTTAAAACCTTTTTCTATACCAAAATTAATTAGTGTGCCGAAACAAATTATGATATAATACATTATATATGATAAAAGGGGGTTATAAATTGGATACAAAAGAGTTCCTAAAAAAATTAAGCAATGGTAGCAGCGTATCAGGATTTGAACATGGATTAAGCGATTTAATAACATCTAGCTTCAAAGACCACACAGACCAGATTACCACAGATAAACTAGGAAATATTATAATGCTAAAAAAAGGCACAGAAGATGGTTCCTCCATCAAAATAATGATTGCGGCCCATATGGATGAAATTGGCCTGATGGTAAAGCACATTGAAGATAATGGATTTATAAGGTTTACCAATGTGGGGGGTATAGATCCTAGAACTATAGTAGGACAAGAGGTAGTAGTACATGGAAAAGAGGATCTATTTGGAGTAATAGGCTCAAAACCACCTCATTTGCAAGAACCTACTGAAATCGACAAAGCCATAAAAATGGAAGATATGATTATCGATTTAGGATATCCTAAAGAAAAAGTCTTAGAACTAGTTAGCATAGGGGATCCTATAACCATAAAAAGGGATTTTAAATCTTTACAAGGTAGTAGAGTAATGGGGAAATCCCTTGATGACAAAGCAGGAATAGCCGTCATGTATGAAGCCATGTTAGAATTATCTAATTTAAAACATGAAGCAGATGTTTATTTTGTGGCAACTGTACAGGAGGAAGTAGGTACTAGGGGAGCCTTTACTAGTACATATAGCATAAATCCCGATATCGGTATAGCTATTGATGTAGGATTTGGTTCAACTCCCGAGCTGCCAAAGGGAGCAACAATTGATATGGGTAAAGGACCAGGGATAACCATCGGGGGAAATATTCATCCTGGGTTAAGAGATCAACTTATTGAAATAGCAAAACAATATAATATTCCCTACCAACTTGAAGTTACACCTGGGCCTACTGGTACTGATGGAAGAGCTATGCAAATTACTAGAGAAGGCATACCCACTTTGTGCTTATCCGTTCCACTAAGGTATATGCATACTTCAGTTGAAATAATAGATATGGAAGATGTTAAAAATACAGCCAAACTATTAGCATTCTTTATATCATCTATTACAAGGGAAAACTTGGAGGGGTTACTATGTTATTAAAAAGATTAACAGAGGCTGCAGGCGTATCAGGTAATGAAAAAGAAGTGAGAGACATTATAATAGAAGAAATAAAAGACCATGTAGATGAATTGATAGTTGACAGGTTAGGTAATGTAATAGCTTATAAAAAAGGAAAAGAAGATTCTAAAAAACTTATGATAACAGCCCATATGGATGAAGTTGGATTAATGATAACGGATATAGATAATGAAGGACTTTTAAAATTTACAACTGTCGGTGGTATCGATAAAAGAATATTGGTGTCAAAACCCGTTTTAATAGGCAAGAATAAAATACTAGGCGTTATAGGGGCAAAACCCATACATCTACAAAAAAGGGAAGAATGGCAAAGGGCGTTAAATATAGATCAACTATATATTGATATTGGAGCAAAGAATAAAGAAGAAGCGGAGAGACTAGTTAATATTGGTGATTATGTTTCCTTTGATAGCCAATACATTGAATTTGGTGACGATTTAATAAAGGCAAAGGCTTTAGATAATAGGGTTGGTTGCAGCCTGTTAATAGAGCTAATAAAGGAGACTAAAGATATAGGCTTTTATGGTGTCTTTACCGTAATGGAGGAAATAGGACTTGTAGGTGCGGGCCCTGCAGCTTATAGGGTAGATCCTGATATAAGCATAATACTAGAAGGTACATTGTGTTATGAACTACCAAATATGGATGAGCACCTAGTGCCGACTTCTTTAAACAAGGGGCCTGCCATTTCTATAATGGATCGAACTACCCTGTATGATAGAGAATTTAGGGATAGGATAAAAAAGATTGCTGAGAAAAACAATATTCCTTATCAATATAGGAAAACATCTATGGGGGGTAATGACTCAGGGAGGATACACACTACAAAAGAAGGCTCTATTACTACAGCAATATCTGTTCCTTGTAGGAATATTCACTCTCCTACATCGGTAATGAGTAAAAAGGATTATAAAAATACTTACAATTTATTAATAGCTATTTTATCTGAATACAAAAAGGGGGAACTGTAGATGAATTTTAATAGTCAATTATTAATGGAATTAGTTAATACTTATGGACCAGCTGGAAATGAGAGATTGATAAGGGAATATATAATTGGTCAAATAAAAGATTATGTAGATGAAATCCATACAGATGAACTAGGAAATCTAATTGCTAGAAAGAAAGGCAATGGTAAAAAAATTATGATAGCTGCTCACATGGATCAAATTGGACTTATGGTTACCCATATCGACGACAAGGGTTTCCTAAGATTTACTAATGTTGGGGGAATATCACCATATATAACTCTAAGTCAACAAGTTCAATTCGAAAATGGTACAATTGGGATCATTTCAGCAGAACCAATTGATAATATAGCAAAATTAAAGCTGTCCAATATGTTTATTGATATAGGAGCTAATAGTAAGGAGGAAGCAGAAGAGAAAATTAGTATTGGCGATATATGCGTTTATAGATCCCAATATAATGAAAATGATAATGTAGTCTTTACTGGTTCTCTAGATGATAGGATAGGCTGTTATGTTGCAATAGAAACCATAAAACAAATAAAGGAACCTACAAATGACTTATATTTTGTGTTTACTGTACAGGAAGAAGTAGGCTTAAGAGGAGCAAAAACTTCTGCTTATAGAATTGATCCAGATATAGGAATAGCTATTGATGTAACTGGTTCTGGCGATACCCCTAAAGCTAAGACTTTTGCAGTAGGATTAAACAAGGGAACGGCTATTAAAGTAAAAGATAATTCCATCATCACACATCCTAAATTAAGACAGATCATGATAGATGTTGCAGAAAAAAATGACATACCTTATCAACTTGAAGTTTTAGAGTACGGTGGTACCGACTCAGGAGCTATCCATTTGACCAAGAGTGGGGTGCCAACAGGAGCAATATCCATTCCTACTAGATACATTCACTCTACTGTAGAAATGGTGTCTAAATCCGATGTTCAAAATTCCATCAAGTTGTTGACCAAAGTATTAGAATTACAATTTGATTTTTAAAAGAGCTGAAGATTCAGCTCTTTTTTTATCAAGTTTTTATATACTAGAAAAATTATTGAAAGGTGATGTCAATATTTGGAGGATAATATATTAATTTTTATAAAGGAATTTTAAAAATATTAAAGAATACATATATAAGACTGTTTTAAGGGGGTATTAAGGTGTTAGAGTTAGATAAGCAATATTCCATATCTGAAGTGGCTGAGCTAACAGGTTACCCTCCCCATGTATTAAGATATTATGAAAAAGAGTTTGAACTACAAATTCCAAGAAATGAAGCAAATCACCGCTTTTATACCTATACTGAAATAGAAACCTTTCAATATATAAAATCCCTTCAGGAGAAAGGTTTTAGCAATAAGCAAATTAAATTAATTCTTCAATCTCCAGAAATAATAGTAAATGCAAATGAAGAAACGGCATTAACCAGCATCAGCCCATCAGCTAATGTAAATACTTTAGAACTAGCTAAAGAAATAAGTTTAAACCTTCAAGAAGTATTTATAGATGAATTACATAAGATATTAAATAATAACGCCGACCACAATGAAAAACTAATAAGTGAATTAATGGATGAAATAATTGCCTTAAGAAAAGAATTGGCAAG